>TARA_B110001452_G_scaffold30868_1_pt1 | contig 12887 bp, 8 predicted proteins | sample TARA_B110001452 | Tara Oceans TARA_B110001452 (sample SAMEA4396971) | marine metagenome | biome: Polar Biome; feature: [DCM] deep chlorophyll maximum layer (ENVO:01000326); material: water (ENVO:00002006), including particulate matter (ENVO:01000060) such as... | depth 25 m
TGCTAAAAATTTTGAATTCGATTACTTCCGAACTCTCGGCCCAGTCGCATATCTTAGAGAAAGACCAACAATTTGTCTGGCACCCCTATTCTTCCTTATCTGCACCGATTCCGGCTTATGAGGTGGTGTTCGCTGAGGGCGTTAACCTACATCTTGCCGACGGGAGCCAGTTGATCGATGGTATGGCCTCATGGTGGTGCGCGATTCATGGGTACAACCATCCTGCGCTTAATGCTGCAGCCAAGGCCCAGATTGATAAGTTCAGCCATGTCATGTTTGGCGGTATTACCCATGCCCCCGCCGTCGATCTCTGTGAAACGTTGGTCAACATAACACCGAGTGGACTAGACAAAGTCTTCCTGTCTGATTCGGGTTCTGTGGCGGTTGAAGTAGCCATAAAAATGGCATTTCAGTATTGGATATCTGTGGGTAAACCGGGCAAAAATAAACTCCTCAGCCTCCACCATGGTTACCATGGCGATACCTTTGCTGCAATGTCGGTGTGCGACCCAGTGAACGGTATGCACCATATGTTTGATCAGGTCCTGGCCAAGCACTATTTTGCGCCAGCGCCACAGATTGGTGTGGATGAGCTATGGGATGAGGATGATATTGCTGAGTTTTCCGCAATAATAGCAGCCAAAAAAGATCAATTAGCCGCGGTCATTTTGGAACCTATTGTTCAGGGTGCCGGGGGTATGCGCTTTTATTCTCCGGAGTATTTGCGTCGGGTACGTGAACTCTGTGATAAGCACGATGTACTGTTAATCGCCGATGAAATTGCCACGGGTTTTGGTCGTACAGGTAAGTTATTTGCCTGTGAATGGGCTGGTATTGCCCCTGACATTATGTGTCTAGGTAAGGCCATTACGGGCGGTTATATGACACTTGCGGCAACCCTTTGCAGTGCGGAGGTCAGTCGTGGTATCTGCGAAGGTGAGGCTGGTTGCTTTATGCATGGCCCCACTTTTATGGGCAATCCCTTGGCCTGCGCAGTGGCCAATGCGAGTCTTGAGCTACTCTTAAGTAGTGACTGGGAGGCAAATATAAGACGTATTGAGGCGTCGCTCAGTACTGAGTTGTTGCGTTTTGATGGCATTGAGGCTGTTGCACAAACAAGAGTACTTGGCGGCATTGGGGTTATCGAAATGAAAGTCGCTGTGAATCTGGCTGAAATTCAAAAACAGTTTGTGGCCGAGGGCATCTGGGTGCGTCCCTTTGGCAAGTTGGTCTATGTCATGCCGCCTTATATTATAAAGGATGAGGAACTCAGCAGGCTGATGCAGGGTATTTTCAATGTCCTCTCGACAGCCTGATGAAGCAATCTGAAAACAGATCTCAGTACCTGTCGCCGCGGACCTGAAAATCTCCATTGGTGAAAGCAGCGTGCTGCAATTATAATGACAGCCTTTAATCAGTCGGATTGTTCGATGTCCATTCGTAAAAATCAGCTAGAAGCCAACAAGTTACAAAAGAGGCTGCGGCGTAACGTCGGTCAGGCGGTCGCTGACTACAATATGATCGAATCGGGTGACCGTATTATGGTTTGTCTGTCTGGCGGTAAAGATTCTTACGCCATGTTAGATATCTTAATGAACCTGCAAAAGAATGCGCCTATCGATTTTGAGCTGATAGCGGTTAATCTCGACCAAAAACAACCGGGCTTTCCTGAGGCTGTTTTGCCGGCCTATTTAGATGGTTTGGATATTGAATACCATATCCTTGAGAAAGATACCTATAGCATCGTTACTAGCAAGATCCCAGAAGGTAAGACCTATTGCAGCCTCTGTTCACGTCTGCGTCGAGGGACCCTGTATGGTTTTGCTGAACAGATTGGCGCGACGAAAGTGGCGTTAGGTCATCACCGAGACGATATTGTTGAAACGTTGTTTCTAAATATGTTCTTCCAAGGCAAGCTCAAAGCCATGCCGCCGAAACTTCTTTCCGATGATAAAAAAAATATTTTAATTCGGCCTCTGGCTTATTGCCGTGAGACCGATCTAATCGCACTGGCCGAACTTAAGCAATTTCCAATTATTCCCTGTAATCTCTGTGGGTCTCAAGAGGGTTTGCAGCGCAACGTGGTGAAGTCGATGCTGATTGGTTGGGAGCGAGAGTTTCCGGGTCGTATTGATAGTATATTTGGGGCTATCAAAAATGTATCCCCGTCTCAGTTAGCAGATGTTAGCCTCTTCGATTTTACCGGACTGCAGTTGGATCGAGGGACGTTGAGTGACTCTGCTAACCTTGAGGTAGAGACACATATTCGAGCGCTCAATCTTTCATAATCAAACTAAGAGGCCATTATGCCCCCATTGTCTGCGTCAACCGTTATTGCTTTTATTGTCTATGTGGTTATCGTTTTAGCCATTGGTGTTTATGCCTATGTGCGCACCAAAAATGCATCAGACTACTTTTTGGGCGGTAGAAATCTTTCTCCTGCTGTCGCTGCCATCAGTGCTGGAGCCTCCGATATGAGTGGTTGGGTTCTGTTGGGACTGCCCGGTTATGCCTATTTGGCGGGTCTTGAAGCGTTCTGGATTACCCTGGGTTTAACCATTGGCGTCGCGGCCAACTGGATGTTAATGGCGAAGCGGCTGCGTATCTATTCGGTGATGTTGGATGATGCGGTGACGGTGCCCTCCTATTTGCAGCGCCGTTTCGCGGATACTAAACCCTGGTTAAAAATGATCTCTGGCTTAGCCATATTGTTATTCTTCTTGTTTTATGTGGGCTCCGGTTTGATTGCTGGCGGCAAGCTTTTTAACGCGGTGTTTGGTCTAGACTATACCGTTGCGGTCTTTTCTGGCGTGGTACTGATTCTTTTCTACACATTGTTTGGCGGGTTTTTGGCCGTATCTTGGACAGATGTTTTTCAAGGGCTGTTAATGCTGGCGGCCCTGATTGCGGTGCCTGTTTTGGTAATAGGAAAGGCGGGGGGACTTGGAGGTTTTGGTGATCAGGTTGCGACGGTCAATCCTGAACTACTCAATATTTTTACCAATGCCAAAGGTGAGTCTTTAAGTATCTTGGAGATTGTCAGTCTGTTAGGTTGGGGTCTGGGTTACTTCGGTCTGCCCCATGTTCTGGCGCGATTTAAGGCTATCCGATCGGCAGATGAGGTGAGTATCGCTACTGTAATCGGAGTGAGCTGGTCCTTTGTTGGCTATTTAATGGCAATTCTGGTGGGGCTGTGTGGAACCGTCTATCTTGCTGATCCACTGCTGGATTCGGAACGTGTGTTTATTGAGTTGACCGGTTTGATTTTTCATCCAGTTATTGCCGGAGTGCTGCTGGCGGCGATTCTGGCGGCCATCATGAGCACTGTAGATTCTCAGTTGCTAGTTTGCTCCGCTACCCTAGCGGAAGACCTTTATCCGATGCTTGTGAAGCAGTCATTAACCGTAGAAAAGCGCCTACAAATTGGTCGTATAGCCGTCGTTGCGCTAGCGCTGTTAGCCACGATTTTGGCGATGAGGCCAGACAGCAAAGTGCTGGATGTGGTTTCCTATGCCTGGGCTGGGTTGGGGGCCTCTCTGGGCCCGGCAATTTTGCTTAGCCTATACTGGCGAGGCATGTCTGCCGCAGGCGCACTGGCGGGTATATTGGTCGGTGGTGGCACGGTAATTATTTGGGAGGCGCTGGGCAGTGCTAGCTATAGCAATGATATTTTCGATCTGTTCTCATTGGTGCCGGGTTTTATCTTCGCCTTGATAGCTATATTTTTGGTGACGCGGTTGGGCGGTGAAACTGAGAATCCTGAGGTGCTCGAGCAATTTGATAGAATGCGCAACACACTTTAGGCCGCAAAGACTCGCTATCGGTGCGAAGTCCTTAGGCGCAGATAGCGTTTTTTTTAGTCTCTTTAGCGCCGTGAATACTGAATGGGGCTGCTTGATTTTTTTGGGACCATGATCGTTCAGAGTCTAGATAGGGAACTAGCGTAATCTACATTTTTTCCATCACGTCAATACCTAACAGATCTAAACCCTGAGCCAGTGTAGCAGCAGTCAGCGCGCAAAGTTGCAAGCGGCTATGCTGGGTTTCTTCAGGGACGCCTGCTTTGACTACAGGACAGTGTTCGTAAAACGACATATATACGCTGGCTAGTTCGTAGAGGTAGGCACACAGGGTGTGCGGATAACAGTCTGCAGCAATCTGATCAATCACCTCGTCAAACTGCAGTAGCTTTAAGGCGAGAGTCTTTTCTTCTGCAGCAACAATCTCTATCGGCGCTGAAAACGCCTCTGGGTCAATATCGGCCTTACGGAAGATACTACGAATTCTGGTGTAGGCATATTGCAGGTAAGGCGCGGTATTGCCGTCAAAGGACATCATTGCGTCCCAGTCAAAAACATAATCATTGGTTCGAGTGATACTAAGGTCGGCATATTTAATGGCACCAATGCCTATTTTGCGTGCCACCGCTTTTATTTCAGTTTCATTGAGGTCGGTATTTTTTTCACGCATCAGTCGCTCAGCGCGCTCGATGGCCTCTACTAGAAAGTCTGCCAGTTTGACGGTACCGCCAGTACGAGTTTTAAAGGGTTTGCCATCTGGGCCCATCATAGTGCCAAAGGGATGATGTTCCAGACTAACGGTTGGCGGCACAAATTGCGCTTTACGACCCGTGGCAAAGACCTGTTTCATGTGCAGAGATTGACGAGCATCAATAAAGTACAGGATGCGGTCGGCCTTTAGCGTATTGACTCGGTGACGCAGTGCGGCCAAATCGCTGGTAGCATAAAGAAATCCACCGCCAGATTTTTGTACGATCATCGGTGATGGATTGCCGTTTTTATCCGCTAGCTCTGCCAAGAAGACTACCTTGGCGCCCTCAGATTCCACAGCCAAACCCAGATCAACTAAGTCTTTGACCACGGTGTCGAGATCATCATTGTAGGCGCTTTCAGCTTTGACATGCTCTTCGGTCAGCCCTACATTAAGTTCCTGATAGATCTCTAAGCTATGCGCCACAGACACGGTGATAAATTTCTGCCATAGACCCCGGCAGTGCTGATCGCCAGATTGTAACTTCACCACATAGGCTCTTGCACGATCGGCAAATTCTGGATCGGCATCAAAGTGTTTTTTCGACTGCTGATAGAACACTTCTAAATCATTCAGCGCCAATGCTGCTTGCTCGCCTTCGCCAAGATGTTCTTCTAGTTCCGCAATCAACATACCAAACTGAGTACCCCAGTCGCCCATATGATTCTGACGAATAACTTGGTGACCCTGATATTCGAGCACCCGCGCCAAGGTATCGCCGATAATAGTGGTACGCAGATGTCCGACATGCATTTCTTTGGCGAGGTTTGGGGAGGAGTAATCAACGACCACAGTCTGCCGATCGCTTGTCGGGCCAGCCTTTGGTTCACCGAGACTGTCGGCTAAAAACGCATTGCTTAGACCGATGTTGATAAAACCAGGGCCGGCAATTTCTAGGGTCTCTGCGATGCCGTCAAGATCGAGATTGTCGAGAATTTTTTGCGCCAGTTCACGAGGAGGCATCGCCAGCCGCTTGGCTGCGGCCATGGCGCCATTAGCTTGATAGTCACCAAACTGCGCTTTACTGCCCAAAGCTAAAGTCGGAGAGCATTCACTGGGAATTCCAGCAGCCTGCATGGCGGCTAAAAATCGCTGATTGAGAAGCTCTTTAATGCGCATTGTTATATTTTCCTCGATTTGCCAAATTATCAGATCGGATTGTAGGTTTCCCGTTGCCGAAAGCAAAGCCTAACTTGCAAAAATTCCGCTTATTGTTATAGTTTTCACCTCAGGGCTACTGAGGACCTCTCAAACTGCCCTCATCACATTTATGCGGGCGATCAATGGACTCAATGATTATCACTCAGGGCTTGGACCTAATGCTCTACGGCATGGGTACCGTGTTCACTTTTTTGACTCTGTTGGTCGGTGTCACTCTAGTCATGTCATGGCTGGTCAACAGGCTTGTGCCTGAAGAAATGGCTGTGATTTCTGCGTCGGCCCAGGTACCGCTAGTATCTGAGACTATTGAACCGCGTATAGTCAAAGCTATACAGGCCGCTCTGGACCAACATCGCTCGTAATTAAAACGCTTTATTCATTTAACTGGACTCCACCAACACGGACATGACCATGCCTTCTAAGCCTGCCGCGCTCGGTATAACTGAAGTTGTTCTTCGCGATGCTCACCAATCCCTTTTTGCGACCCGTATGCGTATCGACGATATGCTGCCGATTGCTGACAAACTCGATCAGATTGGCTATTGGTCAATGGAATCTTGGGGTGGTGCGACCTTCGATTCCTGTATCCGCTTTTTAGGCGAAGACCCTTGGGACCGCATTCGTGAAATTAAAAAGGTGATGCCGAACACACCTCAGCAGATGTTATTCCGTGGCCAGAATATTCTTGGCTACCGTCATTATGCCGACGATGTGGTAGAAAAGTTCGTTGAGCGCGCGGCTGTTAATGGTATTGATGTGTTTCGTGTGTTTGACGCGATGAACGACATGCGCAATTTAGAGACAGCGCTTCGTGCCGTAAAGCAGGTTGGCAAACATGCACAGGGCACCATCTCCTACACCGTGAGCCCAGTGCATACCACCGAATTATGGGTTGATCAGGCGCGACAGATTGAGGATGCCGGTGCCGATTCAATCTGTATCAAAGATATGGCGGGGCTGTTAACGCCCTATGTCGGTTTTGATTTAGTGGCAAGACTAAAAAAAGCGGTAAACATTCCTATCCAGTTACACGCTCATGCGACGACGGGCTTGTCGACTAGCACAATCATGAAATGTGTAGAAGCCGGCATTGATAATGTGGACACGGCAATTTCGTCCATGTCGATGACCTATGGTCATTCTGCGACCGAGTCAGTGGTGTCCATTTTTCAGGGTACCGACCATGACACGGGCCTGAACATTGAAAAGCTCGAGGAGATTGCAGCCTACTTTAGGGAAGTGCGTAAGAAGTACGTTGAATTTGAAGGTTCGATGCGTGGGGTGGATTCACGCATCTTGGTGGCTCAGGTGCCTGGTGGTATGCTCACCAATATGGAAGGCCAGTTGCGCCAGCAGGGTGCCGAAGACCGGCTCGATGAGGTGTTATCTGAAATACCCCGTGTGCGTGAGGATCTGGGTTATATCCCTCTGGTAACACCAACCTCGCAAATTGTAGGCACGCAGGCAGTGCTCAACATCCTCACCGGTGAGCGCTACAAGTCGATTTCAAAAGAAACGGCAGGTGTCTTGCGAGGTGAATATGGCGCAACACCGGCACCCATGAATGCGCAGTTGCAGGCGCGAGTGTTGGATGAGGGGGAAGAAGTGATCACCTGCCGTCCGGCGGATAACATTAGACCTGAACTGGAGTCACTGACGGCAGAACTTGCTGGGCTGTGCGCAGCACATGAATTTGAGTTGACCGCGGGAGAGGGGCAGATCGATGATGTCTTGACCTATGCGCTCTTTCCGCAAGTCGGGTTGAAGTTTTTACAGAACAGGAATAACCCTGAGGCCTTTGAGCCGGTGCCTACAGGCAAGCCAGCAGTGCAGACCAATACGGCGGGTGACGAAATTTATACGGTTGAGGTCGAGGGGAAGTCCTATACTGTCAGCGTTGCCAATGGTGGCGAGATTAATGGCCTAGCGCCTGTTGGTGATGTGGTGGTTGCGGCCAGTGCGGTTGCGGCTACCGGCGGCGACCCGGTGAAGGCGCCGTTGGCAGGGACTGTGGTCAAGGTGTTGGTCCAGCCGGGACAAGCAGTGGCAGAGGGCGAGGCGATTATTATCCTTGAAGCGATGAAGATGGAGACCTCAATCAGCGCACCATCGACAGGCAATATTGTTGAGGTACGTATTCAGGCCGGCGATAACTGCGTGGTGGGTGATATTTTGGTCACCCTGGCTTAAGGAGTCGCTGACGATGGATAATTTGATCAGTTTATGGGCCAGTTCTGGCCTGGCGCAGATGCAGTCTGGCCAGTTTGTTATGATGATAGTGGGTTTGGTACTGCTGTATTTGGCAATTAATAAAGGCTTTGAACCGCTGCTATTGGTCCCTATAGGTTTTGGTACTCTGCTAGCTAACATTCCTGGGGCTGATTTTGACGTAGCACCTGTCTATGACGCCATGGGGCAAATGGAGAGCCCTGGTGGGCTACTCTATTACATCTATCATGTCGGTATTGAAACCGGTCTGTTCCCGCTCGTTATCTTCATGGGCGTTGGCGCAATGACCGATTTTGGTCCACTGTTAGCCAACCCCAAAACGCTGCTTTTAGGTGCGGCGGCCCAGGTGGGTATTTTTACCACTGTCCTGGGTGCGGTGGGCCTGAGTCATTTTGGTATTCTTGATTTTACGATACAAGAAGCGGCGTCGATTGGGATTATTGGTGGTGCCGATGGCCCTACTGCGATCTTTGTCACCAGCAAGCTGGCGCCCGACCTACTCGGTGCTATTGCGGTAGCAGCCTATTCTTATATGGCTCTGGTGCCGATCATTCAGCCGCCCATTATGCGAGCGCTGACGACGCCGACTGAGCGTCAAATCAAAATGGTCCAGTTGCGCTATGTGACTAAAGCGGAGCGGATTGTGTTTCCTCTGACGTTATTAGTTCTGGTTGCTATGCTGCTACCCGATGCTGCGCCACTGCTGGGTATGTTCTGTTTTGGTAATCTGATGCGTGAATGTGGGGTCGTTAATCGGCTTAGTGACACCACGCAAAACGCGTTGATTAATATTGTCACTATCTTTTTAGGTTTGGGGGTGGGCTCTAAAATGAGTGCGGAAAAATTTCTCAACCCTGAGACGATGGGTATTTTAGCTCTGGGCGCGGTGGCCTTTTGTATTGGTACTGCCTCAGGCGTACTTATGGCCAAGCTGATGAATGTCTTTGCCAAGCACAAGGTCAACCCTCTAATTGGTGCCGCCGGTGTTTCGGCTGTGCCAATGGCGGCGCGCGTGGCTAATAAAGTGGGTCTTGAATCGGATCCGCAAAATTTCTTGTTGATGCATGCTATGGGTCCCAATGTTGCCGGTGTTATCGGCTCTGCGGTGGCTGCCGGTGTAATGATCAATCTTGTCGGGGGTATGTAAGTCGATGGGCCCGGTAGAAAAAATTGTTACGGATAAGCTCGCCGGTGAGTTCAATACGGTAGTTCTGCAGGTGACTAATGAGAGTTATATGCACTCGGTACCAGCAGGATCTGAAAGCCACTTTAAAGTGGTGATCGTGTCAGAACAGTTCGCTGGAAATCGCCTTGTAAAGCGTCATCAGGCTATTTATGGGTTGTTGGCAGAGGAACTCAAAGGGCCCGTTCATGCTTTAGCGTTGCATACTTATACCGCGCAGGAATGGGCTGACAAGCAACGTGTGGCGCCGGACTCTCCTAATTGCCTTGGCGGCTCTAAATCTGGTTAAAGCCCGGTTTTCGATACTCAATCTTGGTTACTCCCGACTAATTGGTTGACTAATTTTGTAGTCTTGGCAAGACACTGATACCTCAATTTGTACAAATTCCCTACTAATATGCCGGCTCACCGCATATAAATCCCTGTTCAACGTTTAAGACTGGAGGTTGCCGGTGAAGCGGCGGAGAATGACTTTCGAAAATCCAATAGGACAAATTTCATTGTCCAATTTGTAATCAGAGCTTATTAGGGGGCTTACGTAGTGAAATCATTTACACATCTGGTGTTATACAGTGCCGTGCTTGGAGCGATAGTCTCTCCGGCAGTCGCGCAGGACGATGGTATCGATGAAGTGGTAGTGACCGGCATCCGTGCCAGTCTTGCAGCTGCCGTAGATATAAAGAGAAATAATGTTGGTGTCGTTGACGCCATTTCTGCTGAAGATATGGGAAAGTTCCCCGATGGTAACTTGGCGGAAGCATTATCACGCCTGGTTGGTGTCGCTATCGATCGAAACAACATTGAAGGGTCTAAGGTTGCAGTTCGTGGTTTTGGGCCTGAGTTCAATTTAGTCACATTAAATGGTCGCCAAATGCCGACTGTTCCAGGTCGTTATGATGGGGGCCGTTCATTTGATTTCGGCGATATCTCTGCCCACGGTTTTGAGTCAGTTCAGGTTTTTAAAACGCCTGTGGCAACTCTTCCTACCGGTGGTATCGGCTCTACTATTAATATTGTTACCTCTAAGCCTTTGAATAATCCAGGCTTTAAGGCCGCTTTCAGTATTGCCGGCGTTGATGACACAACAAGTGTTGATGACAGTTTTCAGCCTGAAGCGGATCTCATGCTCAGCAACACCTTTCTTGATGGCACCGTTGGAGTTTCTCTGTCTGGATCGCATTCAAAGCGCGTCAATCGTGAAGAAGGTCTTCAGGAAACTACTTGGTTTGCCAACGTCAACAACCGCTGGCTACCAGACGCCGTAGTTGACAGTATTGCCAATATGCGCGCTGATGGAACAATATTTACGCCAGAAAAAGCTGGGTTTCAAATTAAAGATAATGAGCGTACTCGAGACAATGCTCAGCTTACTCTGCAGTTTAAGCCTTCCGATACTGTGACTGCGACCTTAGATTATACTTACTCAAATCTTGACTTCTCAACCGAAGGAAATTCTTTTGGCGTTTATCTGGGTGGCTGGAATATGTCATCTGGCACAGTTAACCGGAACGGCGCCATCGTTGATTCAGCCTATGCTGACGAAAATACCTCCTACGGCCAGGCAGCAACCTGGGGCGCTGAAGAAAACACTAATAAGTCTTTGGGTCTGAATATAGAATGGCAAGCCACAGAGAATCTTACCCTGACACTTGATGCGCACGATTCATCATCAAAGAAGGTGGGGACTGATGGCGATAACTCGGTTAACTTTATTAATGGTAACTGGGCTGGTTGGGAGGGCGTGTACGCATCGGCCGCAAGAATCGATTCAGTAGCCGTAAGTTTTGGTCCTACTGGTATGCCTACTTATGATTTGGCCGTGCTCAATGGATTTCAATCGTTTAACGCTGTTGATGAGTTGGTTGCTTCAGATATGGGTTCCACTAACGGTAACTTTAGTGCTGCGAATAAGAGAAATAACATGGAACAGACGCAGTTAAAAGGCGACTGGGTCAATGTTGATGGTCTGTTTGTTGATGCATTAAAGTCTGTTCAGTTTGGCGTTTCTCAAGTAAACCAAAAAATCCGTGACACTCGTGCGCGCACCCAGATTATTCAGGGCGCTGGAAATGATGGTACTGATGTAGTGCTCAACTATGGCCAGTACGATGATTCCATCTTCACTAGAACCTCACTGGCAGGGTTTATGGATGATGGCTCTAACGGCACTAACCCTGAAGCTTATTATCTGGCGATGGACGTATCCGCCGCGCGCGATGCCTTTGCAAGCGCGGGTTGGGGTGCAGGTCAGGCCCCTTGGTGGGCTATGAATTACGGTTCTTGTGACACAGTTGACGACGCTGCCGGTACTGGCTTTACTGATCTTGCTACTGGCGTTCGAGGAGATACTCGCTGTTCGTTGAGCCCAGGTGCTACTGACACGGATTCTTTTGTTGAAGAGAAGCTGGTATCAGCCTTCGCTCAGTTCAATTTCGAAACTGCAATTCAGGACCTGCCATTGAACATTAACTTTGGTTTGCGTTATGAAGAATCTGACACTGTCTCTAAAGCACTGAGCCGCGTTGCTAGCGCCGTTAAGTGGACCGTAGACGGTTTTGAAGTTGTTTATGGTGGCGACGTGCCAGTGCCAGTTAAAGGTTCTGATTCACATGTCTTGCCAAACCTGAATATGAGCTTGGCAATCAGTGACAATCAAGTCATCCGTGTTGCCGCAAGTCAGTCTATCTCGCGAGCTGGTTTAAATGATATGCGTTCAGTACTTGAGTTTTCTAGCCGCGCATATGGTGAAAACATTCAGGCAACGTCAGGCAACGCTGATCTAGAGCCACTTGAGTCTAATAACTTTGATATAGCTTATGAAAACTACTATGCCGAAGGCAGCTACTTTGCAGTTAACTACTTCAGAAAAGAAATTGACGGTTTCCTAGGTTCAGCCACTACTGTTGGCTCGACTTATGGTGATCTGACTGATCCTCTGTATGGTGAGTTTGCCGCAGCAGCTAGAGCGGACATTGAGGCTAATGGTCCTCGCGGTGACACTCCTGGTTGGGCCAATGAGCAGCAAACCCTCTGGTGGAATGCTATGGCTCAGGATGGCAATGCGGGTATCTGTTATGGCGGTGGCTGGGTATGTCCTCCAGAGTTTATGGTTGGCTTGGCCACAGATCCACTGGCGTTGATTGATTTCACTCAGCCAGTTAACTCACAAGATGGCGTAGTTGATGGTTGGGAAGTTGCTCTTCAGCATCAATTCGGCGATACCGGCTTTGGCGCTAACATTAACGCTACTTTTGTTGGCGGCGATGTTGAAGCTGATCGTTATGCACTCGGTGACCAGTTTGGCTTGCCAGGTTTCGGCGACTCAGCTAACTTTGCAGCGTTTTATGAAGATGACAAGTGGACAGCTACATTTGCCGTTAACCAGCGTGGTGAGACATTCGCCGGTTTGGAAGGGCAGAATCATCCTATCTTCGTTGAGAAGCGTTACCAGGTTGATATGACCGCTAGCTACAACGTTAATGACAATATGACTGTGTTTGCTGAAGCTAGAAATATTACCGATGAGCCAGTACGTCTGTATGTACGGCATAAGGAAATGATCTTCTTAGCTCAGGACCATGGCCCAATGTTTAAGTTTGGTATGAGAGCTAATTTCTAAACCTGACTAGTTAGATGGCGACACTAAAAGCCGCGCTGTCAAAGGCGCGGCTTTTTTACGCCCTCGAGATGACCAAAATAAACTTTTCGGTCTTCCACGGCTCATAAATTCGCCGCACGACCACCTCGGCATTGACGAATGAGC
>TARA_B110001452_G_scaffold140142_1_pt1 | contig 12870 bp, 10 predicted proteins | sample TARA_B110001452 | Tara Oceans TARA_B110001452 (sample SAMEA4396971) | marine metagenome | biome: Polar Biome; feature: [DCM] deep chlorophyll maximum layer (ENVO:01000326); material: water (ENVO:00002006), including particulate matter (ENVO:01000060) such as... | depth 25 m
ACAAAATTTTATGAAAGAGCAGAAATTAAAGACTGTGTTGCATACTTAAGGTTGATTCATCAACCAAAAGATGATTTAGCCTTTAGCAGAATAGTAAACAATCCCAAAAGGTCTATTGGGGAAAGCACTACAAAATTAATACATGAGTTTTCAAAAGAAAATTTAATAAGCTTAGAAATTGCATCAAAAAAATTAATAGAAAAAAATTTAATCAAACCTAAAACAAAAATAGGTCTTAGCTCATTTTTACTTTCAATAGACAAATGGAGAAATGATTTAAATGTAAAAAAAAATAGTCATGTTAAATTATTACAATCTGTCCTGGACGAATCAGGTTATTCGGCAATGCTTAAAAATAAAAAAGATGTTGATAATGAAAGTAGACTAGAAAATATTAAAGAACTTTTAAGTGCCATGAAAGAGTTTGATGATTTAGAGAATTTTTTAGAACATGTAGCATTAGCAACATCAATTGATCAAGATTGGGATGGTGAAAAGATTAACATGATGACAATGCATGGTTCAAAAGGCCTTGAATTTGACGTTGTTTTTCTTCCAGGTTGGGAAGAGGGTCTTTTTCCTCATCAAAAATCAATTGAAGAAAAGGGCCAAAACGGACTCGAAGAAGAAAGAAGATTAGCATATGTTGGTATAACAAGAGCCAAAAAAAAAGCTTTAATATCTTTTGCTATGAATAGATTTTATCAGGGCAATTGGATTGATAGTATGGCTTCAAGGTTTATTGAAGAGTTACCAGATAAATTTCTCGAAAAGAACTCATTTTTTGATGAAGCTAAAGATGATAAAAATGATTTTGAGTTTAATCAAGATTTTGAAATTGATGAAGGACCTCGAAGTCCTGGGTGGATTAGGTATCAAAAAAGAATCAAATGATTAAAAATAGAATAAAAACTTTGAAAGAAAAATTTAAACAATTTGATATTGATGGATATATAATTCCTAAGAATGATGATTTTTTTTCTGAATATGCTGAAAACAACAGGTTAAAAAATATTACAAATTTTACTGGTTCGGCAGGCTTAGCTATCATTTTGAAAAAAAAAAATTATTTATTTGTTGATGGAAGATATACAATTCAAGCTCAAAATGAGTCTGGTAAGAATTTTAAAATTATTGAAATTCATAAAACATTACCACACTCTATAATTAAAAATTGTAGATTAGGTTTTGATCCACATTTATTCACATCAAAAAAACTAATCCACTATTTTTCCAAAAATACTAAGCTAATTTCAATTAGTGAAAATTTAATTGATAAAATTTTTAAAAATACCACTAAAAAAACTAAACCTTTTTTTTCTTTACCTAAAAAAATAACTGGTGAAAGCCATCAGTCCAAAATTAAAAAAATAATAAACTTTCTGAGATTAAATAAAACTGATTACTTATACGTTAGTGCGCCAGAAAATGTAGCTTGGCTATTAAATATTAGAGGATACGATAACCCTACCAGCCCCATACCTAATGCACGATTAATTATTGGTAAAAATAAAAAGTTATTGTTAATTACTACAAAAAATAGTGTTCAAAAAATTATTAATGAAAAAAAAATAAAAAAAAATCAAGTAATAGAATTTTATAAATTTAAAGAATTAATGAATAAACTTAAAGGTTCTACTTTTATAATTGATAATCATTCATGTTCAATATTTGCAGAAAAAATTATCAAAACAAAATTTAAAATAATAGATAAAGAAGACCCTATTTATAAACTTAAATCCATAAAAAATCCTTCAGAAATTAAACATACAATTAAAGCTCACCAAGAAGATGGCTTGGCTTTAACAAGATTTATTTACTGGATTAAAAATAGAGGTGATAAAAAGATAACAGAGGTTGATGCACAAAATAAATTGGAAAAATTTAGAAGGATGAGTAAAGAGTATTTGTATCCTAGCTTTAATACAATAGCTGGCACAGGTTCTAATGGTGCAATTGTTCATTATAGAGCTACTAAGCAAAACACAAAAAAAATTAATAAGAGTGATATATTTTTGTGTGATTCTGGCGGGCAATACAAATATGGGACAACGGATGTAACAAGAACAATATGTTTTACTGAACCAAAGCAATATATAAAAGATATCTTTACTAAGGTATTAAAGGGACATATTGCGGTTGCTCTTACAAACTTAAAGAATGACAATACTGGCCGAAAAATTGACATAAGGGCTAGAAAATTTTTGAAGAAAGATGGCTTAGACTATGCTCATGGTACTGGTCATGGTGTTGGTTTTTTTTTAAATGTACATGAAGGACCTCAATCTATATCAAAATATAATTCCATAAAAATTGTAAAAGGAATGGTTTTGAGTAATGAACCCGGTTTTTATAAAAAAAATTACTTTGGTATTAGAATTGAAAACTTAGTTTATGCCAAACAGACAAAAAATAATTTAAATTTTGAAAATCTAACTCTTGCACCAATTGAAAAAGATCTAATTAATTATAATTTACTTAATAAATTAGAAAAAGATTATTTATTTAAATATCATCTAAATATTTATTCACAATATTCGAGCTCCCTAAATAAAAAAGAAAGAAAGTGGTTAGCTGGTCTTATTTAACATTTTCATCCACTCATCCTGACCTATAACCTCTATGCTTAGCTCTTTAGCCGTTTTAACTTTTTTAATTGTTGGCTTTTCACCAATAATTAAATAATCAAGCTTTTTATTAACATGATTAATAATTTTTCCAGAATTTTGTTCGATTAAAGATTTTGCTTCAGCACGACTAATTCCATTCAATTTTCCAGTGAACATAAAAGTTTTATTTCTTAACACCCCCTTATTATTAATAAGAAGCACATTTACTATGGAAAGATCTTTATTTAATTCAGACATAATGTTTAGGTTTGTTTTGTTTAAAAAAAAACTTCTAATTGATTGAATTTGAGTTGGTCCAATTCCATCTATATTTGATAAATGATCTATATATTTATCTTCAGCTAACTTTAAAAAATTTGATGACGATTTCAAATGTCTAGCTATTAATTTTGCATTTTCTTGACCTATATGTCGTATACCTAGTGAATAAATAAATCTCTCTAATGAAATTACTTTTTTTTGATTTATCGAAAATTTTAAATTTGTGACAGATAAATCTCCCCATCCTTCTAGCTTTTGAATTGCTTTATAATCTAAATTGAAAATATCTTGTGGTAATTTAATAAGCTTCAATTTCCAAAAATTTTCTATAATTTTTTTTCCTAAACCATCTATATTAAAAGCTTCTTTTGAAACAAAATGTTTTAATTTTTCAATAGCAATTTTTTTACACTCATAGCTTTCACTTGCACATCTTCTTACTGCATCTTTTTTTTTAGTTATTTCATTAAAATCTTTAACCGTTTTGCTACCACATGATGGACATTTCACAGGAAAAATAAATTTTTTGAAACTTTTTTTTCTTTTATTTATATCAACTAAAGTCACATGTGGAATTACATCTCCAGCCCTTTCAACTGTAACTGTATCTCCTATTCTTATATCTTTTCTAATTATTTCATCTTCATTATGAAGTGTTGCATTTGAAACCATGACACCCCCAATATTAACTGGTCTTATTTTAGCAACAGGCGTTAAAGCACCTGTTCTGCCTAATTGAATTTCAATGTTTAAAATTTCTGAGATGGAGCTATTTGCTGAAAACTTATGGGCTATGGCCCATCTAGGTGCATTTGCAGCAAAACCTAATCTTATTTGTAAATCAAAATTATTTACTTTGTACACAACCCCATCAATATCAAAGGCAATTTCTTTTCTTTTTTCTTCTAAATTTTTATGGTTCAAAATCAAATTTTTAACACCTGTAATTTTTTTGTTAAATGGATTTACTTTAAAGCCCCATAATTTTAAATTTTCTAAAAAATCAAATTGACTTTGAATATTCATATTTTTTGTATATCCATGTGTGTAGGCAATAAATCTAAGAGGAATCTTACTTGTGACAGTTGAATCTTTTTGCCTCAGTGATCCAGATGCTGCATTTCTTGGATTGGCGAAGTTTTTATTTATTCTTTTAAAATCATTATTTTCAATAAATACTTCTCCTCGAATATCAATTTCGTTAGGGAAATTTTTTACTTTTATAGATTTTGGTATATCTTTGATTGTTTTTAAATTTTCCGTAATGTCCTCTCCTTCTTTACCATCTCCACGTGAAAGACCTCTAACAAAATTACCTTTTTCATAAATTAACGATGCCGAAATGCCATCTATCTTTGGTTCAGCGCTATACTCAATATTATTTGATTTTTCCAAGCTTAAAAAATTAAATATTTTTTTTTCAAAATTAATCAAATCCTCCTCATTAAAAGCATTTCCTAGTGATAACATCGGAGTTCTGTGCTTAACTTTCTTAAAATTTATTGATGGTTTAAAGCCTATTGATTCTGATGGTGATTTTTTATTTTTTAAAGATTTATGTTGCTTTTCTAATTCTAGAATATCTTTTTTTAATTTATCATAATCTTTATCTGATATAATTGGGCTACTTTTATCATAGTAATACTCATTGTGCTTTTGAAGTAATTCAATTTTTTTAAGATATTTTTCTTCTATTTCTTTATTAGGCATTTACTTAAATAAATTTTTAATTTTTTTTATTAAAAAATTTTTACTTCTCTTTTTTTCTTTTTTTATTTTATCTTTTCTAGAAATATATTGTGGGTTGAATATTATATAGGACTGTTCATACCACTGACTAGATTTATAATTATATCCTAAAATACTTGTGTATCTTTTGGCTTCTTCCAATAAACCTAATCTGTAATGAATCTCAACCAGTCTAAATAGTGCTTCTTCTACATGTATAGTTGTCTCGTAATTTTCTACAACATATTTAAATCTATTTATTGCTGCGATCCACTTTCTATCTTTAATATAATGTTTTCCTATATAAATTTCTTTTGCTGCTAAAACATCTAAAACTAAATCAATTTTAAATTTTGAATCTATTGCAAAATCAGATTCTGGATAGTTTTTTATTATAAATTCAAACTGTTCTTTGGCTTTATTTAGAGGTTCTAGATCTTTTTTTTCATCAACAATCATCTCATAATAACATAATGCCAATAAATAATGAGCATAATCCTGATCTTTATTTTTCTTATAAATTTTTAAAAATCTCTCTAATTCAAAAATTGCATCAGGATAATATGATTGGGAGTAATAAGCGTAGGCAGCCATTAACGAAGATTTAGACGCCCATTCTGACTGGGGATAAAGTAATTCTGCTTCATTAAACATTTTTGCCGCATACAATACATCGTCTTCAGAAAGTGCTTTTTTTCCTTTTTTATAAAATTCAATCATTTGTAGTTCTATGTCATTTTCCGCAATAACTTCTACTTGCTCATTTTTACTGGTGCACGAGGATAGGACGATAATACAAAATAATAATGTAAACTTTTTCAGGTTCATAATTTTTTTTATCAGATTTTTATAGAAATTATAACTTTTAAGCTATCGATTTTAAAATGTTTCTATTTAATAGCGTATATGGAAGGTTTTTTTCTTTAATTTCAACTATAGAAAAATTTGTAGTATCAGAAAAAACTTTTCTTAAAATTTGATTTGTTAGCTTGTGCCCACCTTGTGAACATACAATTTTACCTATTATTTTATATCCTGATAAATAAAGGTCACCCATGCAATCTAATATTTTATGGTTTACAAACTCTTTTGAATTCCTAAGACCACCATCATTTAAGATTTGATCATTTTTTACAACAATTGCATTTTCAAGACTACCCCCTTTTGCCAACCCCATATCTTTGAGCTTCTTAATATCCTCAAAAAGACAAAAAGTTCTGGAGTTATAAATTTCAGTTAAATCTGATTCATATACTTTTATTATGTTTTGTTGCGTTCCTATTAGATCATTTTCATATTTAAGCTCAAAATCTATGTCTAGGCTAATTTTACTTGGTTCAATTGAAATTGTCTTTTTCCCGTCTTGAAAATTTATTTTCTTTTGAATCTTTATAATCTTAATTGGATTGTTAGAAGTCTTTATTCCAACTCTATTTATAGCTTCCACAAATAACTTAGCAGATCCATCCAGGATAGGAATTTCTTGATTATCAACTTCAATTAGTGCGTTATCAATTCCTAATCCATATAAAGCACCCATTAAATGCTCAATTGTAGAAACGCTTATGCCATGTTCATTTGTGATAGTTGTACAAAAAACTGCGCTACTAACATTAAAAAGATTAGGAATTATAATATTATTTTCTTTGATATCTGTTCTTTTAAAAATTATTCCGCTATTTGGTTCTGCTGGCTTGATAACTAAATTTGCTTCAATCCCACTATGAAGGCCTATACCGTTAAGAGGTATGTTCTCTTTAATTGTTTTTTGATTTAAAACTGACATCAGAACTTATAAATTTTTGATGACTATTAATAAAAACAAGAAATGTTACAGGAAAATACTAATCAATTTAAAAATTAAGAAAGAGTTTTTCAAAAAAACCCTGTTTTATTTGTTTTTTTGGAACCATTACAACCTCTTGTTTATTCAATCCAGTACTTAATTTTAACCCAGATTCACAAATATTTTCGATGGATTCTTCAAAAAAATCAATATCTCCTAAAAAAGAAATATTTTCCATATATTTTTTATTTACTATCTTTGATCCTTCACCAATTAAAATCACCTTGAAATCATCAAATTTTTTTAGATTTAATTTAATAGATTGGGTACATAATTTCAATATTTCATCAATTCTAGAGGAAATTATTGATTCAACTAATTTTAGAGAAACTTTTTCTTGATTCATAAAAATTGAATCATTATCAAAATATAATTTAGTGTTTTCTGCGTCTTGCCAACTAATTTCTAGAATCTTAGAAATATCTTTTGTGATGTGGTTACTTCCGATCGGTAAAATATCTAAAAAAATAATTTTATCTTTATTATAACAAATTATTGATGTTTTATTAAATCCTATATCGATAAATAATATATTTTCTTCTGAACCAAAATTATTTTTATAATTTATTGACTTAGCATAACTTGAACAAAAAAATTGGTTGACAGAGATGTCTAATTTAAAAAATATTTCCTTGTAATACTCTATAGTTTTTTTAGGCACACATATAAAAAGAATATCTAAAGATATCAAGTTACAATTTATATCATGTGGTAAAAAAATATATTCAATATTATCAATTTTATAATTTTGAATAATAATATGAAGAATATTTTGGTTGGTATAAGTTTTCAAAACTTGTTGCTTTGCATCTTGTATTAAGAATTGAATATCTCCTTTTTTTATTTTTGATCCACCAAGTTTCTTTGATATTGAGATGCCGATTGATGAAATTGATTTGTCATCTATCATTAAGTTAACATCATCTAAATACTCTTGAGTGTTTTCTTCTATTGAAGAGATAACTTTTTGCAGTTCATAATTTACAGTGGCATCAGTCAAAAAAGTAGAAGTTTCTATATAAAAATTATTTTTTTTATTTTCCTTGTTAAATGCACCCACTCTAATTTTAGATGAACCACAATCAAAAAATACATCAAAGTTTTTATTATTCATTATTGTATAATTATGTGATTAGAAATTCTTAAATCAATAATTTTATTATCTTTAAACTGATTATCTACTATAATTTTATTTGCAACATTTAAAGATTTTAATAAATTATTTTTAGGCAATTTAATTAAAATTTCATCAATTGTTAAAATATCTAATCTTTTTGATGAATAAAAAAATATAGACTTAAGGTCTACAAAATTAAATTTAGAGCGTTCAATAATTTCTTTAAACTCTAAAAATTCTTTAGAATCAAATTTTCCAAATATATAAGGTAGTGTCTCGTTAGTTATTTCATTTTCTATGAGCTTGCCATTAGATCCAACTAATAATCTGTTGTTGTTTGATATTTTGGCAATAAATTTAGTCGGTTTTATATCTATATCTAGTTTTGAAGGATAAATTTTCTTAATATTGTATTCCTCAATAATATTATATTTTAAAATAATGCTATTAATTTCTTCTTTCCTTAAAAAAAATATATTTTTATAAAAAAAATTATCAAGTTTCTCTTTAAGCTGCAGATTATTATTAATTGATAATCCTGAAATTTCTATTTTATTAATTACTATATTGTAATTTTTTTGTTGGCTTATATTTTTGTTGCAGGTAGTACTTAATATTACCAGAAATAATAAATAAATTACTATCTTATTTTTTTTATCTATTAATTGATGCATCTTTTAAAATCCATTCAATTAATTGTATAAAACTTATCCCAGCAAAAGATGCTATCTCAGGCACTAGTGAAAGTTTTGTCATACCTGGTTGTGTATTTATCTCTAATAAATAAAATTTCCCTTTATGAAATTTAAAATCAGATCTAGTAACACCCCTGCATCCAACTACTTTATGTGCATGAGAGGCAATATCCGATATCTTTTTTATATATTTTTTTTGAAGATTGACAGGAATTATATGTTTTGTATTGGCTTTGGGGTTGTATTTTGCTTCATAGTCATAAAATTTTCTTTTAGGTTTTAATTCTATTGTGCCAAGTTTTTTATTTCCCATCATAGCTACTTGAAGCTCTCGACCGGGGATAAATTCTTCAATTAAAATTTGCCTATAAATATCTAGTTTTTTTAAATTTTTTATAATATTTTTTTTATTACAGATGTACACATGCACACTGGAACCTTCATTAATAGGTTTAATGACAACTGGAAATTTTAATTTTTTTTCAATATTTTTAATAATATTTTCTTCATCTTTTTTATGAGTAAACTTAATATATTTTGGTGTTAAAATTTTATTTTGATCAAATATTTTTTTAGAAATCTCTTTATCCATCGCTATAGCAGAAGCTATTACTCCGGAATGAGTATAGGGTATTTTTTGTGACTCTAGAATTATCTGAATATATCCATCTTCTCCAAATTGACCATGCAAAGCATTAAACACTACATCGGGTTTGTATGATTTTATATTTTTTAATAAATTACTATTTGGTTCACAAATTTTAACTTTATATTCATTCTTTTTTAATTCTTTTGCTACTTCTTTTCCTGTTTCTAAACTTATAAGTCTTTCCTTTGATATTCCACCACAAAGAACTAAAATTTTTTTTTTCATATTTATTCTAATATCTTAATTTCTTTTTCTAATTTAATACCTGTTTTTTTTTCAACATTTTCTTTAACAAATTCTATCAAACTATTCATATCATGAAAGCTGGCATTATTTTTATTTACAAAAAAATTACAATGTTTGTCAGAAATACAAGCATCACCAAATGTTGTGTCGAGTGGCACAGACTCCTTTATTAGTTCCCAAACTTTTCTATTTGTTTGGCTAATAGGATTTTTAAACGTACTTCCACTTGTCTTAATTTTAGTAGGTTGGTTGTTATCCTTTATTTTTTTGAGTTTATTAATTTCATTTTCAATTTTATTTCTATCTTTTTTTTCTCCTTTAAAAGATGCACTTAAAAAAATTAAGTCATCAGATAAATCATTATTTCTGTATTCAAATAATACTTTATTTGCTGGAATTGTAATAACTCTTCCTTGTCTATCTATTGCTTGTATCGAAACCAATATATCTTTGAACTCTTTTTCAAAACAACCAGCATTCATCCTTAGTCCACCTCCTATAGTTCCAGGTATACATGCTAAAAACTCAAAACCTCCTATCCCATTATCTAAAGCAAAATTGGATAATTTTTTATCAGTACAAGAACTACCTGCTACGATGATGTTGCTAGGTAATAAAGAAATATTTGAAAAATTTTTTTCTAGTTTAATCACTATCCCCTCGAATGTATCATCATGTACCAGAGTATTGGAGCCAGCGCCTAAGAGATAAATTTTTTCTTTTGCACCAAATTTTTTTAAAAATAAAGCTAAGTCAGAAAGGGACTCTGGTTTAAAATAAACCTTAGTTTTGCCACCAATATTAAACCAATTACTTTTTTTTAAGTCATAATCAAAATAAAATTTACTATTAATTTTAGTAGCAAATTTTTTAATATCTTCAATTAGCATTATATTAATTCTGGCAACTCTCTCATCCACGCAGAAATAGTACCCGCACCCATTCCAATAACTATTTTTTTTCCGTAAATGTTACTTTTAATAAATCTAGCTAATTGATACTGGTCATTAACTAAAAACAATTTTACTTTTGACTTTTTAATAATATCTTTTGCAAAATTATTATAATCAAATCCTAATTTTATCTTTTCACCTGCCGCATATATTGGGCACAAAATTACAGTATCCGCTTTTTTGAAGGATAGGCTAAATTCTTTTCTAAGATCTTTTAGCCTGGATATTCTATGTGGTTGAAATACACAAATTATTTCATTTTTTTTATAAGCAGCCCTAACTCCATTTAAAACTTCTTTAATTTCTGTTGGGTGATGAGCATAATCATCATAAAAATTTACATCTTGATAAGTAAATATTTTATTAAATCTTCTTTGAACTCCTTTAAATTTTATCAATCCACTTTTAATAACATCTTTTGAAATTCCAATTGTTAATGCTACTGCTGCAGCTGCTGTTGAATTTCTAATATTATGAATACCAAGTAGGGGTATCTTGATTTTATTGATAACTATTTTTTTTTTACTAGGCAGCTTAATTTCTAGATCATACTCTGAAAACTCTTTTGCTTGTTTAATATTTTTAATACGAAATTGTGATTTAGAGTTTACTCCATATGTATAAAAATTTTTAATTTTTACTTTTTTTAATAAACTATTATTATTTTTATCATCAATACAGATAAAAGATTTTCCAAAAGAGGGAACTTTATTAATAAATTTTAAAAATAGATTTTTAAGATCACTCATCGATTTATAATAATCCATGTGTTCACGATCTATATTTGTAACAATTGAATAAGTGGGTGGCACATGAATAAAACTGCCATCAGACTCATCAGCTTCTAGTATACACCAATCGCTTTTACCTAGTTTAGCTGAACCTCTTATTGCATTAAGAACTCCACCATTAATAATAGTTGGATCTAATTTTGTTTTTGAAAATATTGCAGCTAACAAAGATGTTGTTGTAGTTTTTCCATGTGACCCAGTTACAACAATATTTTTTGTCAAAGACACTATGTTTGCTAACATTTCTCCACGTTTGTAAATTGGAAGTAGTTTTTTTTTAGCCTCTATTAGCTCTGGGTTATTTTTTTTAATTGCAGATGAAATAACCAATATAGTCGCACTCTTTATATTTTTTTTAGTATGCTTAATATTAACTTTAATTTTTTCTTTCTTTAATCTTTCAATATTTTTATTAATAACCAAATCGCTGCCTTGAACATTAAAGCCCATTCTTTTCATTATGAGTGCTAGACCACTCATACCAATTCCACCTATCCCAATAAAATATATAATTTCAGTTTTTGCTAATTCTATTTTCATTAATAACAGATATAATTTTTTGATTTATATTATTCCATGTATTTTGATAGCTAAAATTTTTCATATTCATTTTTTTAACCATATATTTTTCTTTGTTATCTATAATTTTAAGTAATTTATTTGTTATTATATCATCATTAATTTCATTTTGATTTAAAATCCAATTACAGTCAATTTTGTTGTAAAAAAAAGCATTTTCAAATTGATGATTATCTTTTGAAGTGGGCAATGGGATTGCCACATAAGGTAAATTTAAAAAAACCAATTCTGCTAATGTTGAAGCACCAGCTCTAGTAATACACATATTAGATTTACTCATAAAATTAGAAATATCTTCGTTAAAATTAAATAATTCATAATCAATATCATTGTCTTTATAAAATTTTTTTAAATCTTCAAAATTAGCCGAGTTACTCTGTTGATAGACTTTTAAACTATATTTTTTTGATAGTTCGATTATCGATTTTTTAATTAAAGAATCAAATATCTTTGCTCCTTGACTTCCTCCTATTACTAATAAATTAATATAATTAACTATGCCTTCAGCTTTTTCAACTTTGTAAAATTTTTTTCTCAATAAAGAGGGGATTACATTAATTTTATTAATATATTTATTGGGAAAATTTTTAATATTATTTGAATAGCAAAAAATTTTTTCACAAGATTTAATAAAAAATTTATTTGATCTCCCTAAAACCATATTCGGCTCAAATAAAATCAACTTAATATTTAAAATTTTTGAAGCTAAACACAAAGGTAATGACATGTAGCCACCTGTTGAAATTAATAAATCTACATTTTTTTCTCTTAAAAAAAAAATAGAACTTATAATTGAATAAACAATTAAAAAAAATTGAAAAGGTAATAAAAAAAAATTTTTTGATATTGGTGCTACATTAAAGATTTCTATATTATATTTATCTTTATCTAAAAACTTCAGCCCTCTATGATCTGTTGTCATTGATACATTAAATAGATCCTTTAAATGTTCATATAATATTGTTGCTGGTATGACATGACCACCTGATCCACCTGTACTAATCAAAATTCTTTGTTTCATCTAATTAATTTTTCTCTTAGTTAAATTTAATATTATGCCAGATAATATTGATACACCTACGATTGATGATCCTCCGTAACTTAAAAAAGGTAAGGTCATACCAGTTGTAGGGAATAGCCTAATATTAACTCCAATATGGATCAAAACCTGAAAAATAATTAAGCACATTGTTCCAGTTAATACTAATTTAATTTTTTCATTTTTTTCTAAGTATATTTTATTGAAAACGGTATAGATAAAAAATAAGAATAAAATCAATAATAATATAATTGCTACAACTCCAAATTCTTCTGATATTACAGATATTACATAATCTGTATGAGCCTCTGGTACTCTATTTTTTAAAGTACCTTC
>TARA_B110001452_G_scaffold61161_2_pt1 | contig 12821 bp, 8 predicted proteins | sample TARA_B110001452 | Tara Oceans TARA_B110001452 (sample SAMEA4396971) | marine metagenome | biome: Polar Biome; feature: [DCM] deep chlorophyll maximum layer (ENVO:01000326); material: water (ENVO:00002006), including particulate matter (ENVO:01000060) such as... | depth 25 m
GTTAAAATAATTTCGTGACAATTCAATGGCCTCATTTATGGCTGTTCCTTGCGAGGATAGCATGTCTGTATTCATGCTTTGTAAAAACATTTTAGCAGACGCATAGTCGGTTGTTATTGGAAGTTGAGGGAAGGCTTTTCCGGCATAGGCAATAATACCAACACGATCGCTTGCTAAATTATTAATTATTTGCGTTACGAGTTGTTTGGATTTTTCTAAACGATTGGGGGCCACATCCTCAGCCAACATGCTTTTAGAGACATCAATAGCAAAAACAATATCAACTCCTTCTCTTTTTATAGTTTCAAGTTTTGTGCCAATCTTAGGGTTTATTAATCCAATCACTAAAAAGCCAACCGCGAGGCAGAGAGTTATAAATTTAAGAGATGATTTAAAAAATGATAAATCAGGGCTCAATCTCTTTAGGACAACGGCGCTTCCAAAAGATTTCTGGATTCTTTTTTTCCAGAAAAAAGTCCATAAAAACACCATCAACATCACTGGGATGATGATAAATGCCCAAAACCATATTTTTTCTTCTAATTGATACATTAAATAAAGCTTCTAAACAAGGTGAATCTTAACAAGAACTCAAACAGGAATAACCCCAAAGCAAGTAGAACCAAGGGCCTAAACTTTTCTTCATAATTATAAAATTTAAACTCTTCTACTTCTGTTTTCTCAAGCGCATCGATTTCTGTATAGATTTCTTTTAACTTGCGATTATTGGTGGCTCTAAAATACTTTCCTCCTGTTACTAGGGCAATTTCTTTTAAGAGCTCTTCGTCAATTTCTACTTGAATTCGTCCATATTGAAACACTCCATTATTGAGCGCTACAGGAGACAAGGCCATTCCGTTTGTGCCAAGTCCAATAGTATATGTTTTAATTCCATATTCTAAAGCAAGTTCACTAGCGGTTTGAGGGTCAATAAAACCGGCGTTATTTACTCCATCTGTTAATAGAATAATTATTTTACTTTTTGCCCGACTATCCTTTATTCTGTTTACGGCAGTTGCCAGCCCCATACCTATTGCTGTGCCACCAGTGATGATGGAGTTGTATTTTATGCTTTTCAATGACTGTAATACAATGCTTTTGTCGCTTGTAATAGGTGTTTTAGTATAGCTTTCTCCGGCATATTCCACGAGACCAATCCGGTCGTTGGGACGCCCTTTAATGAAATCGGCAGCAACATTTTTTAAAGCCTCGAGACGGTTTGGCTTTAAGTCCTTTGCTAGCATACTTGCTGAGACATCAATTGCCATAACAATATCAACGCCTCTAGTTGTTTTTGTTTTTGAAGAAACATCTACAGTCTGAGGACGCGCAAGAGCACATATAACAAGAATTATAGCTATTATTCGAAGCCCAAAAAGTAAATGTTTAACGCTCGTCCAAATCGAAGTTGTTTTGAACCCTCCTATGTTTGAAACACTTAACTGTGCCGTTTGTTTTTTGTTTTTCAAGACGTACCAAAGCACTAATATTGGAACCAACATAAGTAGCCATAAAAATCCTGTTTGAGTAAAATCGATTCCTTTAAACATTATTTTTGTTCTTCAGTTAATGTAATAAGTTCAATGGAGTTTAAAATCCGCTCTATAATCTGATCGGCATATACATCGTCTTCCTTCCAAATTAAAATAACTTGTTGTAATAAATTAGGAGTAGAAAAACCTAAAACAACATACACTCCTTTAGTAAGCGTATCGTTTATAATAAATTCTGCAGTCCCGAAAGTTTTAACACCTTCTTGTCCGTTGGGTGTTATAAACTGCTCGTTTCTCGAAATAATATTTTTCGCTCCTTCTTTTTCAAAGCGATTTAGAACCGCTTCAGTAGATTCTAACACATCAATTGGCACTTCTTTTTCTTTGCCATCTTCACTTGTCTCCGAGGCATACTTAGAGCTTGTTACAAACACATCGATAGGAGTGTCTTTTCCCGCACAGGCAAAGGCAACGAGCTGAACCTTATCCTTCATTTCTTCAGAGACTTTAATCGTCTGACGCTCTAAAACGTTAGGAGTTGAGAGGGTAATTCCTGGCGCTCCATATTCACTTTTAACCCAGTGTGTTTTTTCTAACAATAGCTTACTTGGGTTTCTGAGAACAGTGTCCTTTACGTTTGTGAAGCCAGATTGAACAATAAGTAAAGTAATTGCGACCACGAAAACCCCAACAACGCCCGCGACAATTTGCTTTTGCTTTTTTCGCTTTTGTTTGCCTTCAAGAGCCTCTCGGTATTCTAAGTCTTGTAACAACTCTTCTTCTGTAGGTTCTGGCAAGCCTTCTTTGACTTGTTTAATTTCAAGCCCAATAGTACCCTTGTCTAGTTTTGCTAATTCAAAGTCGGGTTTGGATTTTGCAAACTTAACTAAGTCGGCACGTTTCAATATCGTTTCAATATTTCGAATTGTATTTGCCCCTAGACTAATTTGATTTGCGGCTTGGAGGGTTTTTAAACGAAACACTAGCTCATCTGTTGTGCTCTCTAGCGATTGATCATATACTTTTTCGTCAAGATATTGTCTTAGGATTAGCGTTAAATCTGAGTAAAACATTTTAACATCTTCATTTTGAAAATAGTGATCTTCATCTAACTTTTCAAGAGCAAGTTTAGCGCGCTCATAGGGAGGAAGAGCTGCAATTTTTTCAGCCTCTGTTAAGGGCTTTTTACGCCAAAAAAACCAGTATACTAGACCGGTAACAGCCAGTAGAGCCAAGAGGACTAAGGCGATGTAAGCCCAAAGGTTGGAACGCGTTCTCTGAACATCTGTAATCGGTTTAATGTCAAATAGCTTTTGTTTTGTAGTGTCTACAACAACCGGATTTACTTGGACCTTGAGAGAGTCTGTATAAAAGACTTTGTCACCAATTATAATTTTTTGTTTAGGAATGATGTAAACCCCAGAATCAAATTGAGTAAGCCCGTATGTTTTGGTTAGCTTGTAATAACCTCCCTTTTTTGTGCTGTCTATGGGGTAGCTATTAATGATTTCAAGCGGTTGAAATGTCTGCTCCTCAGAAAAAACGACTAATGATGTAGAGTCTACATCTACTTGAATCCTGTAACGCAACTCTTCGCCAATTTTTATGGCAGTTGAGTCTATACTCGAAGCTACTTGACCAGCACCCGCTAAAGAAAAGAGGACACAAAAAACCACACAAAGGACGCCTTGGTTTGAAAATCGTTTTATGTTTGAGTCTAGTTTCATTTATTTATCCACGTTGTTTAAAATAGCCCAATAATTTTTTCACATAGCTTTCGTCCACCCTGCAATCAAGAGCTCCAGCACCAGACTTTTTAAAACTATCAGAATAGTAATCAACATTTCCATTGTAGTTTTTCTGATAGTTCTTACGAACGGATTTGGAAGCGGTGTTGACAAGAAAAGAGGCGCCCGTTTCTTGATCTTGAACCTGTATCATACCCAAATTAGGAATTTCAGCTTCGTACTTGTCATAAACCCTTATTCCTGTAATGTCGTGTTTCCTGGATGCAATTTTCAAGTTGTGCCGATAGCCGTTAGCCATAAAGTCAGAAAGAAGAAATACAATTGCTTTCTTTTTCATAATATTAGACAAGAACTTTAGGCCTTCAGCAATATTTGTTTTTTTACTTTTTGGTTCAAACTCAATCAGCTCTCTAATAATTCTCAATACATGCGAGCGACCCTTTTTGGGAGGGATGTACAACTCTATGGCGTCAGAAAACAAAATGAGACCAATTTTGTCATTATTTTGTGTTGCCGAAAAAGCTAGTGTTGCTGCAATTTCAGTAACAATTTCATTTTTAAATTGCGCCTCTGTTCCAAATAGTTTTGACCCAGACACATCGACCATTAACACAAGTGTTAGCTCACGCTCTTCTTCAAAAACCTTAATGTGGGGCTCGTTACAGCGGGCTGTGACGTTCCAATCAATGTTTCGTACATCATCACCATATTGGTACTGTCTTACTTCTGAAAAAGTCATCCCACGCCCTTTGAAAGTAGAGTGGTATTCACCACCAAACACATGATCGGAAAGCCGACGTGTTTTGATCTCTATTTTTCTAACTTTTTTAAGTAATTCCTTGGTGTCCATTTGATAGGTGTACTGTTAATGAAAGGAGGAGTAGATTAAGCCATATAATAAGCGCAACACCAATTAAGGAACCTCAATAACGTTGACAATTTTGCCGATAATATCTTCTGACGTTACATTTTCTGCCTCTGCTTCATAAGTGATTCCAACACGATGACGGAGCACATCATACACGACTGCACGTACGTCTTCTGGGATGACATAGCCACGGCGCCTTATAAAAGCATAACATTTAGCGGCAGTTGCTAGATTAATACTTCCCCTTGGAGAGGCACCGAAAGAGATTAAAGGCTTTAATTCAGGTAAACGATATTTTTCTGGATAGCGAGTGGCAAAAACAATGTCTAAAATATATTTCTCAATTTTTTCATCCATGTAAACCTCCCTAACTGCAGCCTGTGCGGATAAAATTTGTTTGACAGTCACCACGGCGTTTATTTTTTCAAAAGCACCTTTAAGGTTGGCTCTAACAATGAGTTGCTCGTCTTCAAGTTTTGGATAATCGATGATTGTTTTTAACATGAATCGATCCACTTGTGCCTCCGGAAGCGGGTAAGTACCTTCTTGCTCTACAGGGTTTTGAGTAGCCATTACAAGAAATGGCTTGTCTAGTGTAAAGGTTTCATCCCCAATAGTGACTTGCTTTTCTTGCATTGCTTCCAATAGAGCTGATTGCACTTTAGCTGGAGCCCGGTTAATCTCATCAGCTAACACAAAGTTTGCAAAAATAGGGCCTTTTTTTATCGTAAAATCATTAGCTTTTATATTGTAAATCATTGTCCCAACAACATCTGCAGGAAGTAAGTCTGGCGTGAACTGGATTCTGCTAAAACTACCCGCCACTGCCTGAGACAAGGTGTTTATGGCCAGTGTTTTAGCAAGTCCAGGAACTCCTTCTAGAAGGATATGCCCTTGACCTAAAAGCCCTATAAGTAACCGCTCGATCATGTGTTTTTGCCCCACAATCACCTTATTCATTTCGAGTGTAAGTAAATCTACAAAAGCACTCTCTTTTTCAATTTTTTCATTGATTGATTGAATATCAATCCCATTTTTATCTCCCTCCATCACAGTGTTTTATTTTAACTATTTATTGGTCCAACTAGATACACGTTGCAATTTGTTAAAATATTTCCGTTCACCTTGTTAACAAATGGTTAAAACTTAAATTCATTTCAACTTGTTTCCCCGAGTTGTTTACTAAATTTAAGAACCCAAACCTAAGAAAGATCGGATTTAGACATACGAACAATAGCATTAAGCTTCAAAAATGATTAATAAGCGACTTCTTATCAAAAACTTACTTGCTCATAATGACGAAAGCAGTTTTTATGACAAGAAACTGCAAATTAATATCAGCAGCAAAGAAGGAAAGGCTAAGTTTTTAAAACATATTTGTGCATTATCAAACAGCAACCCTAAGAATAATTCTTACATTGTTATTGGGGTTGACGACCAATACAATCACATCATTGGGGTTGATTTTTTTGATGACAGTAAAATTCAAAACCTCATCAACGCTTACTTGAGTTATCCGCCTATTATACAATATGAAAACATACCATTTCCCCACCTTAGTGATGACAAGGTTGTTGGGCTGGTTACAATTCGACCAAAAGAGACACAGGAAGTTACATCCCTTAGCAAGAATATCTGGAAATATTATGGAGGGTCTGTTTTTTTTAGAGAAGGAAGTATGAGCATGCCTAAAGTTCTTGATACTCAATTAACAGACTCGAACTCTGAAATTGTCTCTGCAATAGAAGCTCATGCGCAAAACAATATTGAATATACTTTAGATGGGGTGTTTGATTTTATGGCCCAGCGAGAGGACTACAACCCGAAATACAAGGTGTTTAAAGAGTATTTCGTTATGTGCTGGTCTGGCCACAAAAAAACTATTGAAAACCAAACGTTTTATTCTCGAGTTGATATTGCCCTGATTAATGAACAGGTAAGGCTGTTTTATTCAACCCTAGACGCTGTAGAGATCTCATATGACAAGGATTCTTTTGAAATCATAGAATACGTTAACCTAGGTTTAAATGGAGAAAACACCTATTTTAAGTTAGAAAAAACGACCATTACTTTTGGAAATAATGCTGCTTATAGCATTGACTCAGAACTGCTTTTTTCGCCTCCTCAGTACGACAAAAAGGCTTTATACCACATATTTAACGCAAACAACGCTCTTATGGAACGCCTCAAGCAAGGAGCTGACCTTACTCCGGAGCAGACTAAGGATTTAATGAATGTGCCTGCCACATACTTGATTTGTTACTTTAACGGAATTGAAGCGGCTTTAACTCGGCTTCAGTTAGCCAAAAAGCTGCTGTATAGCTTCAGCGATGATGCGCATAGTCTTTATAAAGAAAGCATGCGTATTTTAAGAAAAGCAAAGTATAATTAGCCTCAAAGGTAGTGTATGGTTCTAATAAAAAAGTCACAGCCAATGGGCATGACTTAAAAAAGCTTAATCAGTTTATAGGTCGAACTTGATTCCTTGCGCTAGAGGCAATTCATCAGAATAATTAATGGTATTTGTTTGCCTTCGCATGTAAACTTTCCAAGCATCAGAACCAGACTCGCGCCCGCCTCCTGTTTCTTTTTCTCCACCAAATGCACCACCGATTTCTGCTCCAGAAGTTCCAATATTTACGTTGGCAATTCCACAATCAGACCCCGCATAAGACAAGAACTTCTCCGCCTCCTTCAGGTCATTAGTCATAATTGCAGAAGACAACCCTTGGTTTACCTCATTTTGTTTGTTGATAGCATTTTCTACTACGCCAGAATATTTCATTAAGTACAAAATAGGCGCAAAGGTTTCGTGTTGTACAATTTCAAAATGATTTTCAGCCTCTATAATCGCCGGCTTTACATAGCAGCCGCTTTCATAGCCATGACCCTCTAAAACACCCCCTTCAACTAACACCTTGCCACCCTCGGCTTTCGCTTTTTCAATAGCGGCTAAATAAGTGTTTACTGAGTCGTGATCTATTAAGGGTCCAATGTGATTTTTTTCGTCCAATGGATTGCCAATTGTCAATTGCCCGTAAGCACCAACAATAGCATCTTTTACTTTGTCATAAACAGATTCATGAATAATTAATCGTCTTGTTGAAGTACAGCGTTGTCCGCAGGTCCCAACAGCGCCGAAAATAGCGCCGGGAACTACCACTTTTAAATCAGCAGTTGGTGTTATAATAATGGCATTGTTACCACCTAGCTCTAACAAAGATTTTCCAAAACGCTGCGCAACTGTTGCGCCAACAATTCGCCCCATTCTTGTAGAGCCTGTAGCAGATACCAAAGGCACTCTTGTGTCAGAAGTCATCATTTCTCCGACGGAGTAATCTCCATTAATGATACAAGAAATTCCTTCAGGTAAATTATTTTCTTTTAATATTTCGGCAATAACATTCTGACAAGCAATTGAGCATAAAGGTGCTTTCTCAGAACCTTTCCACACACACACATCGCCACAGATCCAAGCCAAAGCGGTATTCCAAGCCCAAACCGCTACTGGAAAATTAAATGCAGATATAATACCAACAACCCCAATAGGGTGCCATTGTTCTCTCATGACATGGCTAGGACGTTCAGACGGAATGGTTTGTCCGTTAAGTTGTCTAGATAAACCAACAGCAAAATCACAGATATCAATCATTTCTTGGACTTCTCCAAATCCTTCTTGAAGTGATTTTCCCATTTCGTAAGAAACGAGTTTTCCTAGCGGCTCCTTTAAGACTCTCAGTTTATTCCCAAATTGACGAACAATCTCTCCTCTTTGAGGCGCAGGCATTGTACGCCACTCAGCAAACGCAGTTGTTGCAGAGGTCATTACAGCTTCATAATCATCCTTAGACGTACAAATGACGCTTCCAATTTTTTGGCCATCCACAGGTGAAAAACTATCGATAGTAGGCCCATTTGCAAAACTATTAACACCCGTAGATGTCCCTAAGTTTACATTTTTTACTCCAAGTGCATCTAGCGCTTCTTGAATCTTAAAATCAGTAGAGGTTGTATTCATTTTATAATTTTTTAAATCTATTCAGATTGCGAATATAATAATTTTAAAGCCGATTTAATGGCAATTTATTAATCATTCCCAACTAACGAAAGGCTGCTTACTGAGGCTGGAATTATAATATCTTTTTTCTCCAGTCACTTCTCTACCTAGCCAGTCTGGCTTTGAGAACTCCTCGTCTTCAAAACTAAGCTCAACCTCCGCAATCACAAGCCCTTTATTGGGGCCAGTAAACTCATCAACTTCAAACAAGTGATTGGCTACCGACACTTCAAAACGTGTTTTGCTAACAATGGTTTTTTTACAGAGCTCTAGAAGCGCCTCCGCCTCTAGTTTAGAGATTTCTTTTTCCCATTCAAATCGACTTAACCCGTTGTCACCACTACCCCCTTTGATTGTGATATACCCTATTTGATCTCTAAGTCTAACTCTTACAGTCCGTTGAGGGTCGGTATTTAAGTAGCCCTGAATAATAAGAGACTTTCTTGAAGCTTGTTCACGATAGCGATTTGAGTTTACTAAAAATTTACGTTCGATCTCAATCATAATATTATAAGTGGTTGTTAGAAGCATTAAATTTACAGTAAGTCAACGGATTTACCAATTCATAAAAACAACAACTTAAGGTTTTTGGAAAAGATCAACGCACGTTCTTTCCTGTAGGATATTGAATGATTTCTTGAGTTTGTTAAGATTTTGTCTTGTGAAGTCAGTCATTATGCGAATATTCGCAAAAATCCCCAGATTATACATGAAGTCTGAAGGCGCTTTAGTAATTTTGAGTTAAATTTAATTTATTAAATAAATGTCTACACAGCCAAAAATTACAAGGTTTAAACAAAACGTTTTGTCAAAATACCAAATATACAACAGTATATTTATGACACTGCCTTTTGATACAATTACCAAAACAGGCGTTTTGTTACCCCTCTTTTTTGAAACTTGTCAGAAAGGCTTTTCAAACAACAAAACTCCTACGGCAATTGTAGAGTTATTTTTTAAAAAATACCAAGCGAGACGATCTCCTAAAAGCCAAATTAATTTACTTTTTCGATTTATACAATACATTGAAAGACAAGTAGTTTTGTTTGATGCTATTGAAGACGCAGCTTTTCCTATTGTTAATAACATGGACGGAATTGGAACGTTAAGAAGTTTAAAAGAAACAGCAAGTGCGGAAAACAAACTAGAACTGCTAAAAAAATACCTAGAAGAGTTTAAAGTTCGTATTGTGCTTACCGCGCACCCAACCCAATTCTATCCAGGTTCCGTGTTAGGAATTATTACGGATTTAACAGACGCCATAAAAGAGAACGACTTAACTAGAATACACGAGCTCCTTGCTCAGTTAGGTAAAACGCCATTTTTTAAACACAAGAAGCCAACTCCTTACGATGAAGCTGTTAGTCTTATTTGGTATTTAGAAAATGTGTTTTATAAATCATTTGGTACGGTATACGATTATATCCAGCAAAATATATTTGACGGTGAACACATTAAAAACGACATTATAAACATTGGTTTTTGGCCAGGAGGAGATCGAGACGGCAATCCATTTGTAACTCCAGAGATCACCTTAAAAGTGGCTGCCAGATTGCGAGAAACAATAATTAAAAATTATTACCGCGACTTAAGACAGTTAAAGCGAAAAGTGTCTTTTGCAGGGGTTGAAGAACGCGTTTCTGTGCTTGAGGGTGAAATGTACAAAATGATAACTAGCAAAAAGACAGATTTGACTCTGGATCATTTAGTGTCTGAGCTAAAAGAGATTAAAACAGACATCATTCAAAAACACCAGTCGCTTTATGCGTCAGATATAAATAGTCTTTTGAATAAAATTCATCTTTTTGGATTTCATTTTTCATCACTAGACATTCGTCAGGACAGTCGTGCACATGCAAAGGTCTTTAATGACATGGTAAACACATTAATTGAAAGTGGAAGTTCTATTTTTCCTTCTAATTACCACAATTTATCAGAAGCAAAACAAGTTGCGACTTTATCTAAAATAAAAGGAAGCTTAGACATGGGCTTGATTTCAGAGAAAGAAACATTGAAAGCCTTAAAAACAATGGCGGCCATTAAAACCATTCAAGGAACTAATGGAGAAAAAGCCGCAAACCGCTATATTATAAGCAACAACCAAACAACGCTTAATGTTATGCAGTTGTATGCGATGCTTAAGCTTGTGGCTTTTGAGGATGAATTAACGGTTGATATTGCACCGCTTTTCGAAACAATCACAGACTTAGAGAACGCACCTTCTGTAATGGAAGACCTATATACAAATTCAAATTATGTTGCCCATCTAAAGGCTCGCGGGAACAGACAAACCATTATGCTTGGATTTAGTGATGGCACTAAAGATGGAGGGTATTTAATGGCTAACTGGGCGATATACCAAGCGAAAGAACGGCTAACTACTATTTCTAGAAAGTACGACATTACTGTGATTTTCTTTGACGGTCGAGGCGGACCACCGGCAAGAGGCGGCGGAAAAACACACAACTTTTATGCCTCTCTAGGGCCAACAATAGAAGACAAAGAAGTTCAACTTACGATTCAGGGACAAACCATAAGCTCTAACTTTGGAACTCTAGACTCTTCACAATACAACCTAGAACAACTAATAAGCTCAGGAATTCATAACAGTCTTAGCAATAAAGATCTAACAATGACAACTGAGAATAGGCGAGTTATGGCTCATTTGTCTAAGCTTAGTTACGAGGCATATGTAGGCTTTAAGGCCCACCCAAAATTTATCCCTTACCTAGAGCATATGAGCACTTTGAAGTTTTATGCAAAAACAAACATAGGGAGCCGACCCTCTAAGCGCGGTAAATCCGAAGGGCTGGTTTTTGAAGATTTAAGGGCCATCCCTTTTGTCGGCTCTTGGAGTCAGTTAAAACAAAATGTGCCTGGATTTTTCGGAGTTGGAACAGCTCTAAAACATTATGAAGACATTGGTGAGTTTGAAAAAACACAACTCCTTTTTCAAACGTCAGACTTTTTCAAAACACTTATTGAGAACAGCATGATGTCGTTGTCTAAGTCGTTCTTTGACCTTACAAAATACATGTCTGATGACCCTGAATATGGAACATTTTGGAATGTTATCTATGCTGAATACGTTACCACAAAGCGACTGTTGTTAAAACTAACAGGTTATAATGAGTTAATGCAGGAGGAGCCAGCCGGAAAGGCGTCTATTTCGGTTCGGGAATCTATTGTTCTGCCACTATTAACAATTCAACAGTTTGCTCTTAAGAAAATTCAGGATCTTGAAAAAGAATCTCCAAGAGATCAGGCTCAAATAGATGTGTTTGAGAAAATTGTCATGCGCTCTTTGTTTGGAAACATTAACGCAAGTAGAAACTCCGCATAGATTAAAATTGAATCTAACCATAAACAGCCAAGCTTATCTTTATTTGAATTTGAGACAGGCGTTCATTTTTCAGTTGCTTATTCAGTAACTTCCTGCATGATTATAGATTCACGATGGTTGCATTCAGTAAAAAACAAATAGATAAGTTGTTTTATAATTTTAATTTTTGCTTCATCACATCCAAAGCCAAACTAGAGACAGATCTTGTTCATTAAGTTTAGCTATTTCTAAACAGCTCAAGTAGGTTAAACCTAAATTTATATTAAACACTAAGAGGCCCATATGATTGGGCCTCTTAGTATTATACAGCTATTAATTTGAATTAAAGTGACTTGTGTGGGAAATATGGCCCACTAACAAACTTAACAAATGTATGACCTAGAGTATATACCCACTTCCAAATTATTAAATTAATAAATAGTACAATTAATGTAACTACGACATTCCAATATGCTCCTATCACTATAACTAAATCGTCTGTATCAAGCCACCCAATAAGTGAGCCTTCACTCATCGTGTCTGTCAACTTGGACATTAACATTTCCGGATTAACAGACGAAAAGACATCACTGACTTCCAATAATGAAGCGATTGCTACAACACCAATATTGCTAAATTCACTGAAAGAACTTAAAATCCCACCAGCATCACCCCAAACATTACTACCGACCCCTAAATTAATTGAAGTAAGCCACGTAATTGTATATCCAATTGCGCTAAATAAAGCTATAAGTGCAGCAATATATCCAGCCGCACGTATTAAGGCTAAAGGAACATCTCGAATTAAAAGCTCTAACATATTCCCTCTAGAACTTGCAATTTCATTCCCTGCGAACCTTACCACGTTGACTAGCGGGATGAGGGCATAAAGCCAGAAAAACAAAGCCAACAAATAACCAACAGAGCCTAGAAACCCGTACCCTGTGTTAAACACCCTCATATCCTGTTCAAACACTAATTCTCCTGTTTCTTCATCAATCTCCTGATTAAATTGTAAATTACCGTCATTGTCTTCTAATTGAACTTGTATATATTTCCCAGTACCCTCAACAAGTCGACCCTCATTATATTCTCTTTCTACATACTCTTCAACCATAACAGGGCTATCCATATCAAAAATAGGACCTCCGTTTTGTGTGTCTATTAAGTAATTTAATCCACCCAAAAAGGCACCTAACATTAGCCCAAGAGCCAAGAGCTTAAAAAGTGTCTTAATCCAATTTGGGATAGCGCTTTCAGAATTTTCAACTATAGAATTCCAATTGTTCATGGGTAGTTTTTCATTAACCATTTGCGGTAGATCCAGCAATTT
>TARA_B110001452_G_scaffold5462_1_pt1 | contig 12809 bp, 9 predicted proteins | sample TARA_B110001452 | Tara Oceans TARA_B110001452 (sample SAMEA4396971) | marine metagenome | biome: Polar Biome; feature: [DCM] deep chlorophyll maximum layer (ENVO:01000326); material: water (ENVO:00002006), including particulate matter (ENVO:01000060) such as... | depth 25 m
TAAATTTCATCTGTCACCGAGCGATGAAAAAGAGATCTACGACCAACATCAAAATAGTCCTGATGATTCTGGTTATAGAGTTTTCCTGAGTCGACTGCTCACGCCTTTGGTAGAACGCTTAGAGCCAAACAGGACTGGGTTAGATTTTGGCAGCGGCCCTGGTCCAACACTATCTGTTATGTTGTCAGAAAAAGGGCACGAGATGGATATCTATGATCCTTTTTACGCCCCCGACACAGTCTGCTTCGACAGCTCGTATGACTTCATTACAGCGACAGAGGTTGTCGAGCATCTCTCTGCGCCTGGCGAGGAGCTCCAGCGATTGTGGAGTCTATTGCGACCAGGTGGCTGGTTAGGTGTCATGACTAAATTGGTGATTGACCAAGCTGCTTTTTCTAATTGGCATTATAAAAACGACCCGACCCATATTAGTTTTTTTTCACGAGACAGTTTTACCCAATTAGCCGACGGCTGGGGCACTAAGGCAGAATTCTTTGGGAGTGACGTCATACTGATGCAGAAACCACTCCAAGGTTAGTCATCCATCGCTGTGCGAGCTGCTCTAAAAGCTTTAACTGACCGAGTGACATCATTTTCAGTCGTGGCCCAAGAGCAAACGCTTATTCGAATGACTTTTTTGCCATTCCACACTGATGTGCCCACCCAGCAATCACCTGAGTTTTGAATATGATTAACGATGCCCAGAGTATAACTATCGTCTCTGTCGAAGCCGATCAGCACTTGATTGAAAACCACATCGTTAATAACGTCAAATCGCTGCTCTTTTAATTCAGTGGCGAACTGCACTGCACGCTCATGTAGGCCAAACACTAACTCATCAACGCCCTCAGAGCCCAAGTATTTAAGGGTGGCCCAAAGCTCTATTACTCTTGCACGCCTTGACATTTCGGGCGTGTAGAGCATGCCGTCTCGATGTTCAGAATAAGCTAGATAGCTTCCACTTGCCTGCAATGCTGCCACTAGTGCTTTTTGGTCAGCACAAAGTAAAATTCCGTTGTCATAGGGTGTGTTTAGTGTCTTATGCCCGTCAACTGACCAAGACTGCGCTTTTTCCATACCTTTTGTTAACGACTTCAGCTGTGATGTTGCGCCTGCCCAAAGCCCAAACGCACCATCTATATGCACCCAGGAGCCCGCTTCATTGGCGCGGTGGCAAACTTGATCAATGGGATCAAAGCTACCAGTGTTAACATTGCCGGCTTGCAATAAAACGATGGTACTACTGTCTAAGGTGGGCAGGTCATCTAAAATAAGACGACCTTGCTCATCGCAGGTGACCCATTCAATGTGGTCTAAGCCAAAACCGAGTAAGGCAACTGCCTTGATGACGGCTCCATGCGCGCTGCTACCGGCTACTATTCTAATGGCAGGTGCATCCCGATGTCCTTGGCGAGTAAAATCCCAGCCTTGATTACTATAGATTCGATGCCTCGCGGCAGCCAAGCCGCAAAAAATAGCCATCGATGTGCCGCTCAAAAAACTTGCCACAACATTATTAGGCAACCCAAAGAGTCCTCTAAGCCATCGCTCAGTGACAGTCTCGAGTGTTGAAGATATGGGTGACATTAAATACAGGCCGCTATTTTGATCCCAAAAATCTGTTATCCATCGAGTCGCTAAGCCAACGGGTAGGGCGCCCCCGGTGACAAATCCAAAATATCGCCCGCCAGTCTGGGCAGTCGATGCTGGCGCTCCGTAGTTATGTAGTTGATCAAGTATATGACTTGCATTCCCAATGGCGGTAGGCATGTCTTCATCAAAGACACTGAGACCCTCAATGCTTTCCTCTGAAGGGAATACGCTACGTGTCGCAATCGCATCAGAATAATCTAAGGCATAGGTTTTTGCTTGATCAAAGATGTCTTTGGAAGACTGTTCGGCCTTCATTTTATTTTGGAGAGTCATAACCTATATTATCCATAGCAATAAATTCAAAATCGGCTCTAGTAAATCATAGAATATTGATCATAGACAGACTATGCAGTGTGATTAAGGTAGAAATTGAGATTATGGAGCTTATTATGAAGGCGGTTATGTTGGTCCCAATACACTCACCAAAAGATCCGTAGGGGATACAAATCTTTGTCGGTGAGTGTACCGAGTAAAGTTAAGACTGCAGGAAATTAAATTCGTTCAGTAAATCGTAAAAACACTATTAAAGGATCAAAAAGATAGACTCTTGGTCGAAGGAAGTTAGAATAAGTCCCCAGTAAAAAATTCAAAAAAAATCAATAAGATTTCAAGGGTAGTAAAACTATGTATCAAGGCGAAACACTTAACCTCGCGCGATTAGAGGGCGACTTTTTAGAGATTAATTTTAATAATAAGAAGGGCTCGGTCAATAAGTTCGACAGCCAAACCTTAGATGAATTGCGCGCAGCGATGAGTTTAGTCAAGCATGCGGAATCTGTTCGCGGGCTTTTATTAGCAAGCTCAAAATCGGTATTTGTTGTTGGTGCTGACATCACAGAATTTTCAGTAATGTTTAATGCGACTCGTGAAGAATTTGTTGCTCAGGCAGCAGATGTTAACAGGATTTTTTCTGATATCGAAGATCTACCTTATCCCTCAGTGGCAGCAATTAATGGCTTTGCTCTGGGCGGAGGTTTAGAGATATGTCTTAGCTGTGATAGGCGTGTAATTTCGTCCAAGGCCTCCATTGGATTACCGGAGACAGGACTAGGCATTATGCCAGGTTGGGGTGGGACAGTGCGATTACCTAGGTTGGCTGGTTTTAATTTGGCACTAAATTGGATAGTGTCAGGTGCTCCCCAGAACGCGGAAAAGGCCTTGGCAGCAGGGGCGGTTGATCTCATTTCAGAGCCAGATAATTTACGCGCCGCCGCCTTAGGTTTACTGGCTGATTTGGCAAGTGCTAGTCAAGACTTTCTTGCTACTCGTAAGACGAAGTTGGGTCCTGTCTCTATAAGTGTCGATGATGCCGCTGCGTTGGCTGAAGGCGCTTGTACAGCAGTTCGCAGTAGGCAAGGTGACAATTATCCTGCGGCTTTTAAGGTAGCGGAGTTAATGGTTAACGCGTGTCAAAAGAGCAGGGATGAAGCGATTTCTATGGAGAATCATGCTTTCTTCGAGCTAACCCAGACGCCTCAAGCGCGCGCTCTAACTGGCTTGTTCCTAGGGGAACAGTATGTGGTTAAGCAGGCTAAGTCGCGAAATGCCCCTTTTATGGAGACGAGCCAACCTGTCGCTAAGGCGGCAGTTATTGGAGCAGGTATTATGGGTGGCGGAATTGCCTATCAAAATGCTTTAAAAGGTCTTCCAATCGTAATGAAGGATATTAATCAACCAGCCCTTGATTTAGGGTCTAGTGAGGCCTCAAAATTACTCAATCGTGGCGTAAAACGAGGCAAACTAACTGAGGCAAAAGCAGAGACTATTTTTTCTCAAATTAAGCCCTCTCTTGAAGACGATTCGATTGCTGGTTGCGATATGGTTGTTGAAGCGGTCGTAGAAATAGAGTCGGTTAAAGCACAGGTTTTGGCATCGGTTGAAGCGCTGCTGTCCAATACAGGTAGTGTGATCAGCTCAAACACATCCACTATCTCTATTAACCGTCTTGCTAATGCACTTCAGCGGCCAGAGAACTTTTGTGGCATGCATTTCTTTAACCCAGTTCATGCCATGCCGTTGGTCGAGATCATACGGGGAGAGAAGAGCTCTGATCAAACCATTGCGGCAGTCTGCGCTTACGCGCTAAAGTTGGGTAAAAAGCCTATCGTAGTTAATGATTGCCCAGGGTTTTTGGTTAATCGTGTTTTGTTCGCCGCTTTATTGGGTATGGAGATGCTCATTGCTGAGGGTGCGGATTTTGAACAGATTGATCAGGTTATGGAAAAGTGGGGTTTACCCATGGGTCCTGCTTATCTGAGTGATGTTATCGGCCTAGATACTATCGTTCACTGTTACTCGGTTTTACTTAAAGGATTGCCAGAACGGTTTATTGAAATAAAACCCGCAAGGTCATCGCAAGTGCTATTTGATGGAGCACGTCTAGGACAAAAGAATGGTATAGGGTATTACAGGTATTCTAAGAATGAACAGGGCAGACCCTCCAAAACAGCAGACACCACAGTGATCGAGACGTTCGAAAACCTCTATGGCAAGGCTATCCAGTTTGACGAACAAGAGATCGTCTCTCGTATTATGGGTGCCATGGGTATGGAGATGGTTCGGTGTCTCGAGGACGGAGTGGTTGCATCGCCCGCAGAGGCTGATATGGCATTGATCTATGGTATCGGCTTCCCCAAATTTAGAGGAGGAATCTGCCGCTGGATGGACGAATTAGGATTATTAACGGTTTGTGCCATGGGTGACAAATATCGGTCGGTAAGTCCTCTTTATAAGCCAACAAATGCCCTTAGAGAAAAAGCACAGAAGAACGAAACTCTATATTAATTATGTAAGTATTGTTCAAAGAAGCCCCAGACTTCATGGCTGGCGCTTATGTCTCTGTTGGTGAGGCCATAAAACTCAAGTGCTTGGAGTTCTTGCTGTTTGGTCAAGTTTTCCATGGGCCACCGATGACCGCCACCTTGAACACTATAAAACCAAACTTCATTACGAGAGTTTGGGGAGAAAAAGCGCTCAAATCGAACAGCGGTGTCGTCCTCTTGATCTCTGTCATCAACAAAGGTTATCTCTTTTTTGGTTAACCCATTTGCCTCTGTCCAAAATTGGACAGTTTCTGGTGCCCCGAGATAGGCGCCATAACCAGCTTTGTTTTCCATATCACCGCCAAAGTAGGAAATAGCATCATCGGTTCCGTGAATCTGTAAGACGGGCAATGGTTTGGCCGGTATACACTCATCGTGAATATGTTTCATGAGAACGCCAGTCACTGAGGCCATAGCGCCGTAGAGTTCAGAATGGTTACAAGCGATGAAGTAGGCCATGTCACCACCGTTTGACATGCCAGCTATAAATGTGCGCTCGGGTGTAACACCTAATTGCTTTTGTAAGTCCGAGGTTAAGCTGCTAATAAATCCCAGATCATCAACTGTGCTGGTAGCGCGATGATCATAACCAACGTTAAAAAACCGATAGCCGAATTGATTCCTAGTGCCTTCAGGGTAAGCAACGATAAAACCTTCTCGATCGGCAATGGTATTAAAGCCAGAGTAATTCATGATTTCGCCTGCCGACGCCATATAGTCGGGCATAACCATGACAAGGGGCCCGCTGGGCTTGACATCGGCGGGTACGTGTAATGTAAATGAACGTGTTGCTCCGTCATGCTCTATCGTTCGATAGACAGGAGAATCTAAATGATCAGACGCATCGATAAGACTTGCGTGCACAAGCATCAACAACAAGGTAGCTCATAGCTTTTTCATCACTATTACTCACCTAAAAGCGTCGCGACTATAGTTCTAAATATCTTAAGATGAACAAGCCACCATAATCAGGAGGAGGGTACCCAGCATAAACTTTTTCATAGAGTGTTCAGAGTAATTGGCCTTGCCTACATGATTGATAACTCTAGTCTATCTATTTTAGAGTTGCAAAAACTAATGGATGCGAGCATCTTTTATTGCAGACAAAAAAAAGGGGTAGACTAAAATCTACCCCTTTTGGGTTGAATCGTAACTCAAAGAACCTTAGAACTGGTTCATTGTGTTATCTTCACCTGACGCTTTTAATGCAGCATCACCAGCAAAGTATTCCTTGTGGTCATCACCCATATCTGATCCCGCCATGTTCTGATGTTTGACGCAGGCGATACCTTGACGGATCTCCTTGCGCTGAACACCTGCCACATAACCGAGCATACCTTGGTCGCCGAAGTACTCTTTGGCTAGATTATCCGTAGAGAGTGCTGCTGTGTGGTAAGTTGGCAGAGTAATCAAGTGATGGAAGATACCAGCGCCAACGGCTGCGTCAGCTTGGAACGTGCGGATCTTCTCATCAGCATCAATCGCTAGCTGAGTCTCATCATAGCTAGCATTCATAAGATCAGCGCGATCATAAGAAGACAGATCTTTCCCAGCGTCAGCCCAGGCATCAAAGATCTGCTGACGGAAATTCAGCGTCCAGTTGAACGACGGACTATTGTTGTAAACCAGCTTAGCGTTAGGAACTACCTTACGAATCTCGTCGACCATCGCACCAATTTGTCCAACATGTGGCTTCTCAGTCTCAATCCAAATCATGTCAGCCCCGTTTTGTAGGCTCGTAATGCAATCTAAAATACAGCGTGCTTCGCCAGTACCTTCTTTAAACTGAAATAGATTACTTGGCAGACGCTTGGGACGAACCAACTTGCCGTTTTGATTTATGACGACGTCGCCGTTCTGCATCTCTGCGGGAGTGACCTCTTCAACGTCTAAGAATGCATTGTACTGATCGCCCAAATCGCCTGGCTTGTTGGTTACTGCGATCTGTTTAGTGAGTCCTGCGCCCAATGAGTCTGTTCTAGCAACAATCACACCATCATCAACGCCAAGCTCTAGGAAGGCGTAACGTACAGCATTAATTTTTGCTAAGAAATCAGAATGTGGGACTGTGACCTTGCCGTCTTGGTGGCCACACTGCTTTTCGTCAGAGACTTGGTTCTCGATCTGAATACAACAGGCTCCAGCCTCAATCATCTGCTTTGCCATCAAGTAAGTCGCTTCCGCATTACCAAAACCTGCGTCAATATCAGCGATAATAGGAACAACGTGTGTTTCAAAGCTATCAATCTGCGATTGGATAGCCGCTTTGGCATCTCCAGGAGCGGCGTCTAACTGTCGGAACAAACCGCCAAGCTCACGCGCATCAGCTTGGCGTAAAAACGTGTAAAGCTCAGCAATTAAAGCGGCTACAGACGTTTTCTCGTGCATTGACTGATCAGGGAGAGGACCAAAGTCGGAGCGCAGTGCAGCAACCATCCAACCCGACAGATACAAGTATTTTTTCTTAGTCGTTCCAAAATGCTTTTTGATCGAGATCATTTTTTGCTGCCCGATGAACCCGTGCCAGCAACCAAGCGATTGAGTATAAGAGGTAGCGTCAGCATCGTACTCTGCCATGTCTTCACGCATCACGCCCGCGGTATACCTTGCAATCTCTAAACCAGTTTGAAACCGATTCTGAGCGCGCATTCTGGCAGCCGAATCAGCGCTTATGGCACTCCAATTACTACCTTGAGCACCGATGATGTCGGCTAACTTTGCCGCGTCCTGAGTGAAGTTTGACATGGATTTCCCCTTTTTTTAAATTGCTTTGTTTGACTAAAAACGTAGTTTAGGTATCATGCCGCCATTAATCTACATTATCGTTTTAATTTTGGGTATTTTTCTTATGAATATGTCAAAGTTTGATTTAAATCTTCTTGTGTACCTAGACGTTTTACTGCGAGAGTGCAACGTCACGAGGGCTGCAGAGGAGTTAGGGATAAGCCAGCCGGCCATGTCGAACAGCCTTCGGCGCCTCAGAGATTTATTCTCAGACCCTATTTTGGTGCGTACTAGTGATGGGATGACCCCGACGGAAAGAGCCTTGGAGTTACAGCCTTTAGTCAGAACTGTTCTTGAAGCAGCTGAACAGGCTGTTTTGCCTAAAACCGAATTTGACCCTTCGGCATCAACCCGTATTTTTAGAATCATGGCAAGCGACTACACTGAAGCAACTTTACTGCCTGTGTTGCTTAAGCGATTGCTTAAAGAAGCGCCAAATGTGCGTCTTGATATTATGACACCAAGTGATGTGAGCTTCCATGATGTAGAGCGAGGCAAAGTAGACCTTGTGATTAATCGCTTCGATACATTGCCACAATCTTTTCACCAAGTGCATTTGTGGGATGATAGTTTTTCATGTGTGGTTAGTGCGTCCAATCCTATTATTAAAAACTGGAATCTCGATGCTTACCTTTCAGGCAAGCACGTTTGGGTCAGCAAGACGGGGATGGGGGTCGGTGTTGGTATGAGCTCAGATGATGTTCAGCGACTCGGGTGGGTTGATGACGCGTTGGACAAAATTGGTGCCAAGCGAAACATTGCTTTGTTCACCCGGCATTATCAGGCGGCATTATTACTGGGGGAGCAGGACGGGCTTATTGTTACTTTGCCGTCTATGGCGGCAAGGCAGTTGAGCAATAATCCGAGTGTTGTTATTTTAGACCCACCTTTTGATATCCCCCGAATGCGTTTAAAAATGGTCTGGAGCCCCCTGCTGCAGCACGATCCCGGTCATCGCTGGATAAGACAGTTGATCAAGACAGTGTCCGAAGAGATACTCGCTTAGAGATCTCCAAGTAAATGCTATTATCGGCCTCCTGAATAGCCGAGATATGAGTGATAGATTTGGAATCTGTTCGCCAAGTTCATACACTACCGCTATGATAATTTACGGGAGTTAGTCCGCATGACCGAAAGAGTTCTAGAATCTGGCCTTCAAATTGCCAAACCCATTTACGATCTGGTTAATCAATCTATTATTCCCGGAACTAGTTTGAGTCCAAAAGAATTCTGGCCTAAGTTTGCGGCTATTGTGGAGCGATTTGCTCCGCTGAATAGGGATCTGTTGGCGATTCGTGTTGATCTACAATCTCAAATCGATGCATGGCATAGCTCTCATCAAGACGGGTTTGAGTTTTCTCAATATAAAACGTTTTTAGAGCAAATAGGGTATTTAGTGCCGGCCGGAGAGGACTTTGAAGTAACACCAGAGCATGTAGACACAGAAATCACTCAACAAGCTGGCCCGCAGCTTGTTGTACCTATTATGAACGCTCGGTTTGCTCTAAACGCTGCCAATGCACGTTGGGGTAGCTTGTATGACGGGCTTTATGGCAATGACGTTATCTCAGAAGAGGGCGGTGCAGATAAGGGTGGTGCTTACAATCCTGTGCGAGGTCAAAAAGTCATAGATTACGGGCGTGACTTTCTCGACGTTGCTGTGCCTTTGGTCGAAGGTTCACACCACCAAGCAACCGGGTATAGCGTTGTAGATAAGCAGCTTCATATAACTTTAGAAGGCGGAAGCTCAGTAACCTTAGCGGCATCAAATCAGTTTATCGGTTATTTGGGTGAAACTGGATTTCCAACATCAATACTGTTAAAAAACAATAATTTACATTTAGAAATTCAAGTCGATTCTAATCATAATGTAGGTTCTGCTGACAAGGCCAGTGTTAAAGATATAGTACTTGAATCAGCTCTTACAACGATCATGGATTGCGAAGACTCCGTGGCAGCTGTGGATGCTGAGGATAAAGCATTGGCGTATGCAAATTGGCTGGGCCTCATCAAAGGTGATTTAGAAGAAACTATTGTTCGTGGCGACAAAAGTTTTGTACGTAAAATGAGTGCTGACCGTCAGTATACGGGCGCTGATGGCTCGGCATTGTCCCTGAAAGGGCGCAGCTTGATGTTTATCCGCAATGTTGGGCACTTGATGACCAATCCGGCGATCCTACTCTCTGATGGTAGTGAAATCCCAGAAGGCATAATGGATGGCGTTATTACCAGCCTTATTTCCTTGCATGACCTCAATCGGCAAAGTGGGCTTTGCAACTCAGTGAGTGGCAGTACCTACATCGTTAAGCCTAAGATGCATGGTCCAGACGAAGTTGCCTTCACCAATGACCTTTTCGATGCCATTGAAGATGCATTTAATCTTGATCGTCACACAATTAAAGTTGGTATCATGGACGAAGAGCGCCGAACCTCTGTGAACCTTAAAGAATGCATCCGCGCAGCTAAGGGGCGTGTAGTCTTTATCAATACGGGCTTTTTAGACCGTACTGGCGATGAGATTCATACCAGTATGCTGGCAGGGCCGTTTGCGCTTAAGGGCAAGCTCAAGACGATGCCGTGGATTACTGCCTATGAAGACCAAAACGTGGATGTCGGACTTGCTTGCGGTCTTAAAGGTAAGGCTCAAATTGGTAAAGGCATGTGGGCTATTCCAGACAATATGGCAGATATGATGCGCATAAAGATAGGCCATCCCAAAGCCGGCGCTAACTGTGCCTGGGTCCCATCACCGACCGCCGCCACTCTTCATGCAATGCATTACCATCAAGTCAACGTGCCCAAGCTACAAGACCAGTTGATGACACGCACACAGGCTAATGTTGATGATATCTTGACCATCCCATTGCTGGGCAACACAAAGCTTTCCCCGCAGGAGATACAGCTAGAGTTGGATAACAATGCTCAGGGTATGCTGGGTTATGTCGTTCGCTGGGTAGAGCAGGGCGTTGGATGTTCAAAGGTGCCCGATATCGACAATGTTGGGCTAATGGAAGATCGTGCCACACTCAGAATTTCAAGCCAACATATTGCCAACTGGCTCTATCACGGTATGGTTGATGTTGAACAGGTTAATGAGACTTTAGAGCGCATGGCAACCGTGGTCGACGGGCAAAATGTTGATGATTCTGACTACGTGCCTATGGGGCCTGATTTTAGCCAAAGTACTGCGTTTAGAGCGGCCTCAGACTTAGTCTTTAAGGGTCTGGAGCAGCCTAGTGGTTACACCGAGCCCCTATTGCACGCCTACCGTCAGCAAGCAAAGGCTTAGGGCGTATTATGGCGAGTAAATCAACCCCAGACTTATGTGATGATTACCCTGAGCTGGTCAGAGTATTAGACCCTATTTTCAGCAACTTTGGGGGTCGCGAGCGCTTTAGTGGCCCTTTAGTAACGGTCAAGTGCTTTGAAGATAATAGCGTAGTTAAAGAGTTGGTTGGCACCCCTGGTGAAGGTCGAGTATTGGTCGTTGATGCTGGTGGTAGTATGCGTAGAGCCTGTCTTGGCGATATGCTGGCAGAACAGGCATCAGTTAACGGATGGGCAGGCCTTGTTATCTATGGGTGTATTCGTGATGTGGATGAAATAATGGCCACCGACATTGGTGTGCAAGCTCTGGGTACCCACCCAATGAAGACAGACAAAAAAGGGATTGGAGAGCTTGGTATCTCTGTCACTTTCGCCGGTGTCACCTTTAGTTTTGGTGATTACGTGTATGCAGATAATAACGGCATAATTGTGTCTAGTCAGCGTTTAGACTAAAAGGGTCTTGGTCATAGCAATATGCGCCATACCTGCATCTGAAAACACCTCACCGTAAGCGGTAAACCCCAAACGCTCGTAGAAGGCTAGCGCAGTGAGTTGTGCATGGAGGTGGACTTTTTGAATCCCAGACGCGGCGGCATAGTTCACAGCCGCTTCTATAATCAATCGACCAATACCTTGCTGACGAAACGCTTTTAATACTGCCATTCGACCAAAGTGACCATCTGAAAGCATTCGCGCAGTACCGATAGGGCACTGCCGATCATCAACTGCCAGCCAATGCATAGCACTCGCGTCGAAAGAATCAAAATCGCGCTCGAAGGGAACATTTTGCTCTTCCACAAACACTGGAATACGAACTGACTTAATAGCGGCTTCATCATTGTCCCAACTAGCAGTATTAACAGTAATCAATGCGTGAATATCTCCTGCTCAGTCCTGTTTTTGCCCGTTTACATAATGGCTGTAAGTTGGTTGCACACCCTCAGCGACTCGATCTTCTAAGGTTGCCGTCCTGACTTCTTCAGTCATGTCGACGAGCGGAGGGTACTTTGGCGCGCTCATAAATTGAGCAAACCATTCCCCGAGCATTTGCTCATCATCCAGCGTCTCTTGCAGCAGCGCCTTAACCTGCTGTATATAACCTGTAGAGATTGGCTGGCCGGCCATGGCCGCGGTAAGCGGGGGATCAGTAAGATGATTTGGCGTTAAATCACGGCTCAACAACTCAGTGGCGAGGTCATCGAGCATTTCGGTAGCCGCGGGGGCTCTAAAGCCCACAGAGAAGGTTGTACACTCGCCGATTGCAACACCGTGGTGAGCAATTTTGGGGGGTATATAAAGCATATCTCCGGGGTTGAGTACCCACCCTTCAACAGCTTTAAAATCTTTGAGTACTTTTAGACCGGTGTTATCGGTGTGCAAGTCATCTGCAGTGCATAGCTGGCCAATCTGCCACTGTCTCTGGCCACTGCCTTGCAAAAGGAACACATCATAGTAGTCAAAGTGTGGACCAACATTGCCGCCATCTTCGGCATAGCTGACCATAATATCATCCACCCGCCAAGATGGTAAAAAATCAAATGACTTCAATAAATCCGCTACTTCGGGTACCCACAAGTCAACGCCTTGCACAAGCAGTGTCCAATTGTCTTCAGGCAAATTTTCAAAGCGCGACTCATCGAAGGGACCATGCTCAAGTTGCCAGTCATCGCCAATCACTAGGCGTGATTCCACTTCTTCCTCGAGTGACAATCCGGCTAAATCATCACCTTCTATGGGCGGAACAAAGTTGGGGATCGCGTTGCGAATAAGCAGGGGTTTCTTCTGCCAGTATTCGGCTAAAAACTCATCGGCAGTAATGTCACCGAGAATAGGGTAGTTGTTTTTACTCACGACGTTTAGATATCCTTTGCTTGCTGCACAGCGTTACCAATATAACTTGCCGGCGTCATTGCTTTAAGCTCGGCTTTGGCTTGCTCTGGGATCTCCAGTGTGTCGATAAAGGCTTGTATAGTGGCCTGATCCATTACATTACCGCGAGTTAGCGCCTTAAGCTTCTCATAGGGCTCTTCGATAGCATAACGGCGCATGACCGTTTGTATAGGTTCAGCCAGCACTTCCCAGCTTGAATTAAGGTCTTCACCCAGACGTTCACGGTTTAACTGCAGTTTGCTTATACCTTTTCTCAGAGAGGCAAACGCGATCATTGAGTATCCCAATCCAACGCCCATATTTCGCAGTACGGTAGAGTCAGTAAGGTCTCGC
>TARA_B110001452_G_scaffold73689_1_pt1 | contig 12791 bp, 9 predicted proteins | sample TARA_B110001452 | Tara Oceans TARA_B110001452 (sample SAMEA4396971) | marine metagenome | biome: Polar Biome; feature: [DCM] deep chlorophyll maximum layer (ENVO:01000326); material: water (ENVO:00002006), including particulate matter (ENVO:01000060) such as... | depth 25 m
CGCCTCCTTTTTGGTTAGCTATTGAGAGTATACGCACCGAGTCTTCTACCTTTTATGAGTCTGAACTAAGTTTGTTTTGAGTAAGGGTGACCAGGTGTCGCTCACCTTCAACCTCAGGAATGTTTAATCGACAGATGGCGTCAACAGTATAGCGGCTCGATATACCTGACAACTCCAATTCTGACAATCTGCCTTTCATCGCCATAAAGCACCCCTGAGCTGTAAGCAGGTGTGCGCAGGTGTCCAACATATCAGAAAGCGAGCTAAATGCGCGACTTAAAACAGTATCGTAGTGCTCAAGAGGTTCATAGGTCTCTGCACGCTTATTAATTTCAATTACATTTTCCAATTTAAGCTCGGTTCGCACCTGAAACAGGAAGCGGGTTTTTTTCCCGGCACTGTCTAGTAAGCTAAAGTGCTTATCTGGGTTCATAATAGCCAAGGGAATACCCGGTAAGCCCGGCCCTGTGCCGACATCAATCAATCTTTTCTTTTCGGTTATGTGGCTGTGCACTGCTAAGCTATCAAGCAAATGTAGGCTTATCATCGCGGTTGGTTCGCGAATAGCCGTTAAGTTGTAGGTGTTATTCCAGCGCACCAGCAAATCAAGATATTGCATCAGCAGATTTAGCTGCTTAGGACTGCAGTCAATATTTAGTGCGGCTATACCTGCGGCCAGCAGTTGTCGATGCTGTCTTTGAGCATCAATGTGCTTGGGGCTAGCAGATAATTTAGGCAACATGTTTTTTAAGCATTACCAACAGCAATGAGATAGCTGCGGGTGTAACCCCAGGAACTCGCGATGCACGCGCCAGGGTCTCTGGCAAGGCCTCGCTTAGCTTTTGCTTTATCTCATTAGATAAGCCACTGATATTACTGTAATTAAAATCTGTTGGGATACGAGTGTTTTCGTGGCGCTGCAGCTTATCCACCTCGCTTTGCTGGCGGGTTATGTAGCCTGAGTATTTTGCTTCGATCTCTACCTGCTCGGCTACTTTTAATGTAACCGGTTGACCGGGCTTCTGAGACAGGGAATTAATAATGGTGTAATTTAGTTCTGGCCTCTTTAATAGCTCATACAGAGAATATTCATGAGTAATATTATTTTTGATATGTTTTGCCAGATTGCTTGCAGCAGGTGTTCCGGCCTGTACCCAGGTATCTTTGAGTCGCTGACGCTCTAATTCTATGGCCTCGCGTTTGTCACAAAAATGCTCCCATCTGTGGTCATCAACCAAACCCAATTCGCGGCCTTTTTCGGTTAAACGCTGGTCCGCATTGTCTTCTCGCAAAAGTAGACGATATTCGGCTCTGCTAGTAAACATACGATAGGGTTCTGCCGTACCCATTCTAATAAGATCATCAACCAACACTCCCATGTAAGCTGTATCTCTAGTAGGGCACCAACTTTCCTTGTCCTGAACCTGACGAGCCGCGTTTAAACCAGCAAGGATCCCTTGAGCAGCGGCCTCTTCGTAGCCAGTTGTTCCATTTATTTGGCCTGCAAAAAACAACCCATTTATTGATTTGGTTTCCAGTGAGTATTTAAGATCCTGTGGATTAAAATAGTCGTACTCAATCGCGTAACCTGGTCGGCTAATGTGCGCATTTTCAAATCCAGCTATGGATCGAACTAAGTCGAGTTGCACATCAAATGGTAAGCTGGTTGAAATGCCATTAGGGTAAAGCTCATGAGTGTCTAATCCCTCCGGCTCAATAAAGATTTGATGGCTGTCTTTGTCGGCAAAGCGCACAACCTTGTCTTCAATAGAAGGGCAGTATCTTGGGCCAACCCCATCGATCACACCGGTATACATCGGCGAACGGTCCATACCGCCGCGAATTATGTCGTGTGTTTTGGTGTTGGTGTGTGTAATCCAACAACAGGTTTGCCTAGGGTGATCCTCCAGTCGTCCCATATATGACATAATTGGTTCTGGGTTATCGCCCCACTGCTCGGCCAAGTGGGTAAAATTAACGCTGCGTGCATCAATTCTTGGAGGCGTCCCTGTCTTTAGTCGTCCGACCCGAAAAGGTAAATCTCGCAGTTTGGCCGCAAGCTTCTCTGATGGAGGGTCTCCAGCTCGACCTGCGGCATGATTTTCTAAGCCAATATGTACCTTGCCTGCCAAAAAAGTTCCTGCGGTAACCACAACGGTTTTGGCTGAGATGCGTAAGCCCATCTGTGTAATTGCGCCCGTAACTTGATTGCCTTTAATTATTAAGTCGTCAACTGCTTGCTGAAAGATGGTTAAGTTTGGCTGGTTTTCCAACATGTGACGAACGGCTGCCTTGTAACGAATTCGATCGGCCTGAGCTCGAGTCGCTCGGACTGCTGGGCCTTTTCTTCCGTTGAGCATTCTAAATTGGATGCCGCTGAAGTCAGTGGCCATGGCCATGGCGCCACCAAGGGCATCGATTTCTTTAACAAGATGACTTTTGCCAATTCCACCGATTGCGGGATTACAAGACATTTGCCCCAAGGTTTCTATGTTGTGCGTTAGCAGCAGCGTAGTGCAACCCATACGTGCCGCAGCAAGGCTCGCCTCCGTTCCTGCGTGGCCTCCGCCTATGACGATTACATCGAATTTGTTTGGGTATTGCATAAGCCAGTCAAGTCGCTTTTGGTTTAGTCGGCCATTATACGGGTGTAAGGATAAAAAATAAGCACTTTTTATTGAGTACCTCGACCTGTGGTTAACCTGGCCCTTTAGTTTAATTAGTTAATAATATTATCTATATATATTAGATATTAGTTTATTGTTATTGTTATTAGGGTCGCCTCTTTTTGTGGGTAAGATTAAAATACGGCTTTATTTTAACGACTTAGGAGGCTAATTCGACCGTATAAGTGGGTGTGAAGCATGGTTGATGGTCTGGGATTGTTTATTGCGACTGTGGTATTAAAATGGGCGTTCCAGGCTATGTTTCGTTTTTTGTCGAATAACTGTGTGTAAGTTTTACGGTTACTCAGAGACCTTACACAGAAAATAAAATTGGGTCTGTCCGCTCAGAATTGTTAGGCGAATACCGTTGATAAGCTGTGAGTAGTTCGCTCTGGTCCTTACTGGGTTGGTATGTTGGCGTAATTAGGATTGCCTGGCAGTAGTATTATCGATATTAGCGCAATAAATCATTGATATGAGACAGTAATTTCATTAGACTCCCCCGCCTGAAAACAGTACCGTAAATTCTTTGGAAGCAAGATAATGAAAAGAACATTTCAACCCAGTAATTTAAAGCGGAAGCGTACCCACGGATTTAGAGCGCGTATGGCTACGCCAGGTGGCCGAGCGGTGCTAAATAGGCGTCGAGCAAAAGGCCGTAAGCGCCTGTCAGCGTAAAGGGCTTGGGCTCTGTGCCCAGTTTTTCTTTCAGTAAAAGCCGCCGTCTTCTCAAAGCCTCTGAATATAAAGAGGTGTTTGATCGCAATGCAGTCAAAGTTGCTCATCCAAAACTTCTTCTATTAGCTATGCCTAGCAACGCCGGTCAATCGAGACTGGGGTTGGTCATTGGTAAGAAAAATATTCCTACGGCTGTCGGGCGCAATTGCGTTAAGCGTGTGGTCCGTGAGACTTTTCGGCAATTTGAGTTCCCTGTACCCTTAGATATTGTGTTCCTGGCTAGAAAGGGAGCTGATCAGATGACGCCAGAAGATATGAACTTGTTGTTGCAGCAATCTTGGTGCAGACTCCGTCAGCGCCACGAGCAGCTGAGGAAATAGAATGCGCAGAGTCGCAATCAAAGTGATACAGCTTTACCAGATAGCACTTAGCCCGCTGTTCGGCAGTAATTGCAGGTTTCATCCGACTTGCTCCCACTATGCTGAAGAGGCTTTTAGTGAGTTTGGGTTTATTAAGGGATTTTATCTTACCGTGAGAAGGCTTTGTAAATGTCATCCGCTGCACGCTGGAGGTTACGACCCAGTGATGTCTGGTGATGACAGCTGCGAGACGTCACACTACGTTAACAAAAACAAAGAGTTATAGAAAAGATGGATTGGCTAAAAGCAACTTTATTGGGTGGTATGGCGATTGTCGCGTGGTTACTGGTTATACAGTGGACGCAGTTTCAAGAGGGCCTTGAGCCAGAGGTCGTTCAACAGAGCAGCTATGCCATGCCTGCAGGTGATTCTCTGATTCCTGAAGTACAGGTGCAGGGTGATTACGAAGTTCCTGAAGTGACCACCAAGTTAGCGCCCTCAGCATTGGTAATGTCCGAAGACTATAATCTTGTGCGGGTGCGAAGTGACGTATTAGAGGTGATAATTGATACCTTAGGTGGTGACATTATCGAAGTCAACCTTTTGAAACACTTGACTAAGATGGCTGATGATGGAGGGAAACCGTTTCAGTTATTGAATCGTACCGCAAACAGTGTCTATATAGCTCAAAGCGGGTTAGTGGGGCCAAATGGTACTGATACGCGCGCAGGTCGACCTCAATTTTCGACTTCTTCTAACGCGTATAACTTTAATGATGGCAGTGAGCTGTTAAACGTTGACCTTAGTTTTTACCAGGAGGGGGTGCTGTTAGTGAAGCGCTTTACCTTTAGCCGGACAGGTTATGACATCGCGGTTGAGTACCAGATTAACAATGGCACATCACTAGATTGGAATGCCACGTTTTATGGGCAAATCAAAAGGGATTCACATGAACCTCCAGTGTCTTCGGCGGGTGTTCGTCCCTATCTTGGGGCCGCATTGCGGGAAGAGGAGAAGAATTTCGCCAAGCATGATTTCTCTGATATGGAAGAAAAGACAGTAGAGGGATCTATCGTCGGTGGTTGGGTGGCGATGGTACAGCATTATTTTATCAGTGCTTGGATCCCGCCGGCAGGTGACCAAAATCAATATAGCCTACGTAAATTGCCTAGCAAGGATGTCTATCTGATGGGGTTCACTGGACAGCCGCTAACTGTTTTAGCGGGGGACAGTGGCCGTTATGTAGCGCAGTTTTATGTTGGGCCCAAAGATCAGACTAAACTTGCAGGGCTAGCGGAGTACCTGGACCTAACGGTGGACTATGGGTTTTTGTGGATGCTTGCAAAACCGATATTTTTCGTCATGGAGTGGATTCATGGTGTTATTGGCAATTGGGGTTGGTCTATCATCCTGTTGACACTGGCGATTAAAATTCTCCTCTACCCGCTATCGGCGACGAGCCTTAAATCTATGGCGAAGATGCGTAATTTGCAACCTGAGATGGCGCGACTGAAGGAGCTCTATGGTGACGATCGGCAGAAGATGTCTCAGGAGTTGATGGGTTTATATAAGAAAGAAAAAGTTAATCCAGCGGGGGGGTGCTTCCCCATGCTGTTGCAAATGCCAGTGTTTCTTTCGCTGTACTGGGTACTTTTGGAATCGGTTGAAATACGGCATGCCCCTTGGATATTTTGGATTCAAGATCTATCAGCCAAGGACCCTTATTTTATTTTACCCTTGGTGATGGGTGGAAGCATGCTGTTAATGCAGAAAATGCAGCCGATGCCCACGGACCCGATGCAAGCTAAGGTGATGCAAATTATGCCGATAGCTTTTACGTTTTTCTTTATGGTCTTTCCGGCAGGCTTGGTGCTTTACTGGACCATTAATAACCTGCTTTCTATGGCGCAACAGTGGTACGTTAATCGCCAGCTACTTAGCAGCGGCAAAGGCAAATAACAGTGAACGGTAAAGCAAAAAAGGCTCCTCAGGGGGCCTTTTTTGTGCCATTTTCTTTAAGGCTGGGTGGTCCATGTTAAAAAATGATACGGATGTGATTGTGGCTATAGCCACAGCTCCTGGTCGCGGTGGCGTTGGGGTCGTTAGATTATCTGGTTTGGTTGATTTAAACGCCTTTTTTGTTGGGCTTTTGGCTAGGCCGGCTTTGAGTCCACGGTGCGCCACGCTTTGTTCCTTTTTAGATGGCGAAGGTGAGGTTATTGATCAGGGTATTGCGCTTTACTTTTCGAACCCTCATTCATTTACCGGTGAGAATGTTCTTGAATTACAGGGACATGGAGGGATGGTGGTGCTTGATAGTTTGGTTGCCCGCTGTGTTGAGCTGGGGGCGCGTCTGGCAAGACCGGGAGAGTTTAGTGAACGCGCCTTTTTAAATGACAAAATGGACTTGGCGCAGGCGGAAGCTATTGCGGACTTAATTGACGCCTCTTCGATACAGGGCGCTCGGTCCGCGGTACGGTCAATGCAGGGAGAGTTTTCGGTGCTTATTTGCGCGCTGGTCGAAAAGTTGATAGAGCTTAGGATTCATGTTGAAGCGGCCATTGATTTCCCTGAGGAAGAGATAGATTTTCTGGCTGATGAAAGGCTGTTTAAGAGTTTGCAGGCCTTGGTGTTTGATCTTCGCGACGTGCTTAGTCGGGCGCAACAGGGCTCATTACTTAGGGATGGCATGACGGTGGTCTTGGTTGGCAAGCCCAATGTAGGCAAGTCTAGTCTACTTAATGCTCTAGCAGGGAACGAAGCCGCGATTGTTAATCCTATTGCTGGTACTACACGAGATGTTCTTCGGGAGCGAATCTTACTCGATGGGATGCCATTAAATGTGGTCGATACGGCAGGGCTTAGGGAGACTGATGACGAAGTTGAGCTGGAGGGGGTTCGCAGAGCATGGTTGGAGATCGAAAAGGCGGACCTGGTGATGTTGGTTGCCGATGCGACCGAAACTGATGAGCCGGATCTTCGGGGGATTTGGCCTGAGTACTTTGAACGGTTTCCGCATGTGGACCAGTCGGTGATGGTTGTGCTAAATAAGATAGATCGCTCAGGGCATAGCCCCGGGCTGGTTGAGGGCCGAGATAGAACCTTTGCAATCTCGGCCAAGGAAAAAGTCGGCGTTGCTGGGCTTACGCAATATTTACAGAGGAGTGTCGGTTTTAATGGGCGGTGTGAGGGGTTATTTTTGGCGCGACGACGGCATCTTGACGCTCTGCAAAAGGCTCTTGAGCTTGTACTAGAGGGCAACAGGCAACTCGAGATGGCGGGAGCGGGAGAGTTGCTTGCCGAGGATTTACGTCAAGCCCAACAACAGCTGGCAGGAATCACGGGCCAGTTCACATCAGATGACCTTTTGGGGCGTATTTTTTCCTCGTTTTGTATCGGAAAGTGACTCAACTTTTACTCTCGGTCACCATACATGTGTTGGATTACAGTAAATTGTCTTATAAATCGGGAAATTGATAGTTAAACACTGGTTGCAAGCTGTATACACACAACTTATCCACAACCTTTGGTTATTTTTTGGTCAAATATTTTTCTTTTCCTGTTGATAATAAATAAATTGAATTTTTTTAACTTGTTGATTTGCATATATATTAATTTATTTTGGGTTTTTTGTTATGTGAAGCGCTGTGGATAAATATGCTTTTGGCGTATAGAATGCTGCAGGCGCCAAATTTTTGGATACGCCTGACATAAGCAGCTAGGGATCGGCTATCGTCGTCTGGTCAACGACATAGATGAGGTGTGCGCAATAGAGGCGATTTGAGGCTCAGCGGTTGGTTCTCAATTGGCAAGGGTGAAGTGTCCATCGGTTTTTCGTGAAAGGTCTCAATAATGGGGTTTGATGTGCCGGAAGTGGTTTGGAGTCAGTGTCAAAGGCAGCTGCGCAATGAGTTGCCTGAGCAGCAATACAATACTTGGATACGCCCATTGGTTGTGCGCGCAGATAGTGCTCTCAGCGGAGTGGTTGAGTTGTTGGCTCCTAATCGATTTATTGAGGAGTGGGTGAAAAGTAAGTTTCTCGCGCGTATTCAGGATTTGTTTGGTGAGCAGGGTTGGTCTGGTGTATCACTGATTGTGTCGTGCAGTGAGCCTCTTCCGCCCGAGTTCTCAAGGGCTGCTGGTCAGGTGCCACCAATATTAACCCCGCAGGTAGCGCCTGAGGCGTTTCAGCGGCAAGCAGCGTTCAACGGTTCTGCTGGTCGGATTATTAGTAATGTGCCTGCGCCTCTAACGACGTTAAAATCGGCTGCTGAGAGTAGCCTAAAAACTAATCTCAATAAAAACTTCACTTTTGACAGCTTTGTCGAAGGCAAGTCTAATCAATTGGCTTTTGCGGCAGCTCAGCAGGTGGCAGAAAATCCTGGCGGATCCTATAACCCCCTATTTATCTATGGGGGGGTTGGTCTGGGTAAGACGCATTTAATGCATGCTGTGGGTAATGCCATGCGCGAGAGGAAGCCGGATGCAAAAATTGTGTATCTGCACTCTGAGCGCTTTGTCGCTGATATGGTCAAGGCGCTACAACTTAAGGCAATCGATGAATTCAAGAGCTTCTATCGCTCGGTCGATGCATTGTTGATTGATGATATTCAGTTTTTTTCTGGGAAAGAGCGGTCGCAAGAGGAGTTTTTCCATACCTATAACGCCCTGCTCGAGGGTGGTCAGCAGATGATCCTAACCTGTGATCGTTATCCGAAAGAAATCGACGGCGTTGAGGAGCGATTAAAGAGTCGGTTTGGTTGGGGTCTAACGGTGGCGGTGGAGCCGCCTGAGCTAGAAACTCGGGCGGCGATCTTAATCAATAAGGCAGAGCAAGCCGGGATGGCCCTATCAAAGGATGCAGCGTTCTTTATAGCGCAGCGGATTCGCTCTAATGTTCGTGAGTTGGAGGGTGCGCTAAAGCGGGTTTTGGCGCATGCGCAGTTTACGGGTAGGGCTATAGATATTGATTTAATTCGTGAATCGTTAAAAGATTTATTGGCACTTCAGGACAAGCTAGTTACGATAGACAATATACAGCGGGTAGTCGCTGACTACTACAAATTGAAAATGTCTGACATGCTCTCTAAGCGTCGCAGCCGTTCCATAGCTCGACCTAGGCAGGTCGCGATGTCGATTGCAAAGGAGCTAACTAATCACAGTCTTCCTGAAATTGGTGAGTCGTTTGGAGGTCGTGATCATACGACAGTTCTACATGCGTGTCGTAAGGTCAAAGAACTAGAGAGTACTGACCGCGAGGTTCAGCGCGATCTTAAGAATTTATATAGGACGCTGTCTTCTTGATCTAGCATCAGATCAATGCAGAAGAGCGTGCACTTAACAAGCCATCGAGTTTTGGAGATAGATAATTACCATGAAATTTAGCCTGTCACGTGAAGCCTTATTATCCCCATTGCAGTTAGTTGTCGGTGTTGTAGAGCGTCGCCAAACACTGCCTATTTTGTCTAATGTGTTGTTGACTCTTGATGGTACGAGGTTATCTCTGACTGGGACGGACCTCGAAGTTGAGATTATTGGGTCTACCGAGGTTTCGGTCGCGGCGGAAGCGGGTGAAGTAACCGTGTCAGCGCGCAAATTCCTAGATATTTGCCGCTCCTTGCCCGAGGGTGCTCAGGTAGATTTTTCCAGCGGCGATGGCAAGGCAATGCTCAAGAGTGGGCGCAGTAAGTTTACATTGGCGACCTTGCCGGCGAATGAGTTTCCCTCGGTTGATGAGGGTGAGAGAAGTATCGCCTTTGCAGTGCAGGGGAGTCTGTTGAAGGGACTGATTGAGGCTACGTCTTTTGCAATGGCGCAGCAGGATGTCAGATACTATCTGAACGGTATGCTTTGGGAGCTGACTACCAATAAACTGCGTGCTGTTGCCACTGATGGACACCGTATGGCACTGTGTGACTGTATCTGTGAGGTTGAAGTCGAGGATACTATCAGTGCAATCCTGCCGCGGAAGGGGGTTATGGAGCTTGCTCGCTTGCTTGGGGAGGGAGAGGTTCAGGTTGCTATGGGCTCAAACCATATACGTATCACTGGCCCAGACTATTGTTTCACATCAAAGTTGGTGGACGGAGCCTACCCTGACTACGATCGAGTGTTGCCCAAGGGCGGGGATAAATTAGTGGTGGGTGATCGTGCGTCTCTTAAGCAAGCTTTCGGGCGAACGGCTATTTTATCTAATGAAAAGTACCGTGGTGTGCGTATTCTTCTCTCAAATAGCGCCATTAAGATGGTCGCTAACAATCCTGAGCAGGAGGAAGCGGAGGAAGAGGTAACCGTCGACTATCTAGGGGACGACCTTGAGATTGGCTTCAATGTGAGCTACTTGCTGGATGTGCTCAATGTTATCAAAGGCACTGACATACGCTTTACCCTATCCGATTCTAATAGTAGTGCCCTTGTTGAGGATGCTAGCGACGGCAAAGCCGTCTATGTTGTTATGCCTATGCGGCTTTAATGCGCTCGGCACTGTCCGGCTACGCGCAGTTTTAGCTACCCATGATACTTTCTCGTTTGGATATTCTGCAGGTAAGAAACCTGCACGATGTTCACCTGGTATGCCATCCAAAAGCCAACGTCATCTATGGCGCAAACGGTAGTGGTAAGACAAGCCTACTTGAGGCTATCTATCTGCTGGGGCGTGGCCGCTCGTTTAAGCATCGCGATCTTCGATTGGTGATTAGCGAAGGGGCTGCCGAGTTAGTGGTTTCGGCCCGGGTAGAGCGCAGCCGGCCGCAGTCTGGCTATCAACTTGGCGTCAAGCGTACGGCGGGCGGAAAGTTTGAGGCCCGTCTTGACGGCGCTGCGCTGCAAACTTCAGCGCAGCTTGTTGAGGCGCTCCCACTTCAGATGATCGACGCTCATAGCTTTACGTTATTGGAGGGAGGGCCTCTTCAGAGAAGGCAGTTCTTAGATTGGGGAGTGTTCCATGTGGAACATGGCTATTCAGGGTTGTGGAAGCGATTCCAAAAAGCGTTAAAACAGCGGAATCAATTACTCCGGCATGGTAGAATGGATGAAGATTCTTTAAGCGCTTGGACTGCAGAGTTGACTCCGCTAAGTGATGAGATCACGAGGTACCGTCGAGATTATTTAGCCGAGCTTTCTCGACATGCGCTGGAGGCTGCACAAGGGTTTGGTGGGCTGGGTCAGGTTCAGCTAGATTACTATAAGGGTTGGCGTGATGATTGTGGCCTGGGGGAGGCGCTTGAGGCGTCCAGAGCTCGAGATATAGCCACAGGCACTACCAACGTGGGTGCTCATAAGGCTGATATTATTATTAAAGTTGATGGTGTTCCTGCTGCTGAGCGACTATCGCGAGGACAGGTCAAGTTGTTGGTGTATGCGCTGAAGCTCGCGCAGGCGGCACATTTCAGAGAAAAGACCGGGCGCGGCTGTCTGTTTTTGCTAGATGACTTGCCGGCTGAGCTTGATTATCAACACCGGGGTCAGGTGGTGAGTTGTTTGAACAGCTTGGCGTGTCAGTATTTTATGACCGGCGTTGATAGGAAAGACTTTGAATCGCTGGTCGATGGGATGGCTCATCAGATGTTCCACATGGAACATGGTGTTGCTTCTGAAGGTTGAATAACGGGGGAATTATTACTTATGAGTGATGAAGCGAATTATGACTCGTCGAGCATCAAGGTGCTTAAAGGTTTAGATGCTGTCCGCAAGCGGCCCGGGATGTATATTGGTGATACCGATGACGGCACTGGGCTACACCATATGGTCTTTGAGGTAGTCGATAATTCCATTGATGAAGCACTTGCGGGGCACTGCTCTGAAATTCGCGTGGTTATTCATCCCGATGAGTCTATTTCTGTATCAGATAATGGCCGTGGTATTCCTACTGAGATGCACGACGAAGGTGTCTCGGCAGCTGAGGTAATTATGACGGTGCTGCACGCTGGGGGTAAGTTTGACGATAATAGTTATAAGGTCTCTGGTGGCCTCCATGGGGTAGGAGTCTCGGTGGTCAATGCGCTATCTAAAAAAATGCGCCTAACTATTCGTCGTCAAGGCAAGGTTCATGAGCAAACCTACTCTCATGGCGTCCCTCAGGGGCCTTTGTCCGTTATTGGTGATACTGAGGAAAGCGGCACTGAGGTGTATTTTTCTCCCTCAGAAGGCACTTTTACCAACATTAAATTCCATTTTGACCAGCTGGCGAAACGCTTACGCGAGCTGTCATTTCTTAACTCAGGGGTCCGCATAGTATTACACGACGAGCGAACGGCTAAGGAAGAGGCTTTTGCTTATTCCGGGGGCTTGAGTGCTTTTGTCGAGTACCTCAACACCAATAAGACCACAGTTAATAAAATTATGCATTTTAACTCTGATCGCGAAGACGGCACCAGCGTTGAGGTGGCATTGCAGTGGAATGATGGCTACCAAGAAAACATTCTCTGCTATACCAATAATATTCCTCAGCGTGACGGCGGCACCCATCTGGCAGGTTTTCGGTCGGCCCTGACTCGAGGTCTCAATACCTATATCGAGAAAGAGGGTATTAACGGTAAATCTAAGGTTAATACTACTGGCGATGACGCCCGTGAGGGGCTTACTGCGATCGTTTCGGTCAAGGTTCCAGACCCTAAGTTTTCTTCACAGACAAAAGATAAGTTGGTGAGTTCCGAGGTAAAGGCGGCTGTTGAGCAGGAGATGGGCAGTAAGTTTACCGATTACCTGATGGAATTCCCTCAGGAAGCTCGGGCTATCGTCAATAAGATGATCGACGCAGCACGTGCACGTGAAGCTGCCCGCAAGGCGCGTGAAATGACTCGTCGGAAAGGAGCGCTTGATATCGCCGGGCTGCCTGGAAAATTAGCCGATTGCCAAGAGAAGGACCCAGCTCTGTCCGAGCTATACCTAGTGGAGGGAGATTCTGCTGGCGGCTCCGCAAAACAGGGCAGGGCACGTAAGACGCAGGCGATTTTGCCTCTTAAAGGCAAGATTTTGAATGTTGAAAAGGCTCGCTTTGATAAAATGCTCTCGAGCGTGGAAGTGGGCACCCTGATCACCGCTCTGGGTTGCGGTATTGGCACTGAAGAATTCAACCTTGCTAAATTAC
>TARA_B110001452_G_scaffold265295_1_pt1 | contig 12790 bp, 10 predicted proteins | sample TARA_B110001452 | Tara Oceans TARA_B110001452 (sample SAMEA4396971) | marine metagenome | biome: Polar Biome; feature: [DCM] deep chlorophyll maximum layer (ENVO:01000326); material: water (ENVO:00002006), including particulate matter (ENVO:01000060) such as... | depth 25 m
CACACCATCATAGACATTGGAGGTGATACATATGGATGAAGATGAGACACGCCTAAATCGCCTTAGAAGAGAGATTCATCGTCTTAGAAGTTCACCCTCCTTACGGTTGGGATCTCACCTCACTGATGCTATTAGAAAGCCCTGGAGAGCGCCTTTTCTCATCATCACCCTCCCTTGGATGATGTTGATGATTGGATTTGAACTTCTAGGATGGAAATCCCAACCCGCAGGATTGTCAGCTAACCATGCAGGCCGTTTGGCTTCTAAGGGAGATTGTGTTGTGATGTTCCCTACAAATGGTGTTGGCTTTGGACATTTTACCCGCATGCTGGCTGTTGCAAAAAGAATGAAAAAACTTGACCCCGAGTTGGAGATTATATTTTTCACAACAATGCCAACTTTACATCTTCTGAAACCCTATGGCATCCCAGCACATCATATTTCAGGGCCAAAGTATTTCAAAGATATGAGTTCTGAAGAATGGAATGCATTGCTTGAGGAAGAATTGAGTATTTGTTTTGAAACACATCGACCTTCGATGTTTCTTTTCGATGGGGCTTTCCCCTATAGAGGGATGCTGCGTGCAATTCAAGGAAAACATTCGATGCGAAAAATTTGGATGCGCAGAGGTACTTTCCGCAGGGGGTCTTCTATCCCAGTTGATAGCATTGAGTATTTTGATTCAATCATCCATCCCGAAGATAGTGTTGCTACAGTAACTGAGCAAGTAGAACATGATGTCGAAGTAATTACTTGTCCTCCAATAGTAATGTTAGATTCTGACGAGCTTCTTTCAAGAGAAAAAGCCCGTTCAAGGCTAGGATTGCCCCAAGATGCAGTAGTTGTTTATGTTCAACTTGGAGCCGGAGAAATAAATGACATTGAGAGTGAGATTAGGCTCACACTTGAAGCGTTATTAGAAAATCCAGAGGTCTTTGTAGTCTTAGGTGAATCACTTATCGGTGGACGAATTGATATTGATTTGCCCCGTATTCAGATTTTACGAGATTACCCCAATTCAATTTATTTTAACGGATTTGATGCAACAGTCCAGGCAGGTGGATACAATTCTTTCCACGAAACACGAACATTTGGATTACCTGCACTATTTTATCCAAATATGAATACTGGAATGGATGATCAACTTGCCCGATGCAAAGTTGCAGAAGAAGAAGGATGGGGAATAGTAATTGAAATTCGTACTAAACCCTTGATTAAGAACGGTGTTCAAAAATTGTGGGAAATTCCACGGCAAGATTCATTTCTTACGGAAAATGAACAACTCTCATATGAGTGGTTATCCAAACTTAAGTAAGCGACTGACATTTGTAATTTAGATTTCCACCGAACTATTTCATTTTGGCTTTTTCGGGTATTTCAAATCCCGATGAATTATCAAAGTTGAAATAATCTAATAACTTAGTTTTTGTGCTAATTAGTAATTCTTTATTTCTGGTTCTACCAGCGGCACGAAGAATTATCTAATATGCAGCCGGATTATTGATAGATACTAATTGTTCAAAGACCCCTAATACTCTAATTTAAGATTGAATTAATGTGGCGCAATTGTTCATTGCCAACTGTCAATAAATTTTTCTTAGCGTAATGGTTTAGGTCTTCTCCATTTTTCATTAGTAAATCCTCTCTTTTGTGTCGGTTGAATATTTCAACCGGGTTAAAGACGGCAACATTTTCTATTTCTGAATATTTGTTGATAATATTGCATAACTTATTTCGAGAAGTGATAGGTTTTCCATCCCTTCCAGGCAAATTAATGTGGTTAACAATTAGAATCGGGATTTTAATGAGAGATGAGATATCTTTTAAATCTTCAAAAATTTCTTTTTCTGAGAGTACTACTGGCTTGAGATTGTTAATAATTTCAATGTAATCAATGGGATAAGATTCGGGAATCTCAATTTCAGGCATATCAACATATTTCTTTCTGCCATTAAAGGATTGATTGAGATTATGGCGCAGCATTTTTCCAAACTCGCCATGAGGTGTACACATGTGCCTATTTATTTCGTTAAACTGCAATGGGTTGTCAAAAAAAGAAATTGCTTTTATTGTAGAGATTTCAATTACAAGAATATCACTATTGGAAAAATCAAAGCCCTCATCTGGCTTGAGTTTTATTTCCTTTGATTCACCGACCTGTAATTTGAGTAAATGTTCTTCATATGTTTTCATCCCTAGAAGTACCTTGAGTCGAACTAACGCTTCGGGTGAACTATGTACAAAAGACCCCATGCCTCCGTTGTTTAGATGAATCAAACCCTTTTCTTCAATAGCACGAAGAGGATGGTGAACCCTACATGTTCCAATTACTGTTACAGTGGGTATAGATATTTCATCATCCATGCTAGTCTTAGGTGTACCTTACTTATAAATTATAAATTCATTGTTGCCAAGATAACATCTATCTTCTTTTAATAACATAATGGGGTGATTTTACAGAAACCTTTGAACAAGAGAGTCGTTGCCCTTGGGATATGGAAAACCACTCACCCTTTTCTGAAACACACGTCCTCATAACTGGAGGTGCCGGATTTATTGGCTCAAACTTAGCAGATGAATTAATAAATCTCGGCTCTAAAGTTACTGTTTTAGATAATCTAATGACAGGGCATATTGAAAACATATCCCACTTACTAAAACACCCTCAGTTCACATTTATTGAAGGAGATATTCGCGACTTTGAAACATGTCAAAAAGCAATTAAAGGTTGTACTCACGTCAGCCATCAAGCGGCTCTAGGTTCTATTCCAAGATCTATTGATGACCCACTGCTAAGCCTAAATATTAATATTCTTGGAACTACTAATATCTTCTTTGCTTCGGTGAAAGAGGGGGTACGCCGTGTAACATACGCATCAAGTTCCTCTGTATATGGAACGGATGAAACGTTGCCCAAAGTTGAGGAGAAAACAGGGATGCTCATCTCCCCATATGCTTCAAGCAAACGCTCAATGGAATTAATTCAAGAAGCATTTGTCAATTGCTATGATATAGAAATAATTGGATTCCGTTATTTCAACGTATTCGGGCCACGGCAAGACCCAAACGGCCCTTATGCCGCGGTAATCCCGAAATTCATCTCTCTAATGATGAATGGCGAAACTCCTCAAATCTATGGTGATGGCGAACAGAGTCGTGATTTTACACACATTAGTAATGTGGTTAATGGCAATATTAAGGCATTAACAATAGAAAATGTAGATGAAATCAACGGAAGGGCTATTAATTTGGCATTTGGGGGCACGACCACAGTAAATGATATATTTTATGGCATTAGAAATGAATTAGCCAAAACTGATTCTTCACTCGCTAGCCTTGAACCGAATTACTTCGCAAAACGGAAAGGAGATATCTTACACTCACACGCTAATATTGATACAGCAAAATCCCATTTACAGTATTCTCCCGGAATTGGATTGATTGAGGGGTTAAAGCAAACTATTGATTGGTATAATAACTCAAAACAGAGTTGATGATTTTGAAGGTCGATTTCATCTTTGATAATAGTCGCCTAGAATTCATTTTTGAGTGTGAAGAATCAGAACCCAAAGCCTCTGCCACAGCGGTAATGGCTAAGGATCGGTTTTTTGTTGAATTGCCCTCAAACTTAGATAAGAAAGAAATTCATCCCGATCATCTAGCACTTTCAGCCTTTTTATCAATTAGACCATGGATTCATAATTCGTTATCATTCTCCCAACCGATTAGCAGACGTCTTGCAGTCGCCTTAGAAAAATTTCGTCTAACAGTAGGTCCAATTGATGATGAACTACAACCATATGATTCTGGGTCGGGAAAATACATCGGCCTAGCATTTAGCGGTGGCGCAGATTCAACAGCAGCCCTTTCAGTTCTACCCAGCACTACGGTCCCTGTTTTTCTTAACCGACCGGAAATACAGAATTCTCTATATTCAAAAGAAGCTGCGGTATCGGCATGCAATAGTCTTAAAAAAATCGGATACAATTGTATTATGCTAGACAGTGATCTTGAAACAATTCGCCAACCAATCGGATTCCCAACTGATTTATCAAACGGTATTCCAGTAATTCTTCTTGCTCAAAGTTTGAAAATATTTGGCATTTCATTTGGAACAATTCTTGAATCACTATATGGAATTGGTCGCTTGCAATATAGAGACTATGAAGATACATCCCATAAGAAAATGTGGTGGAATATTTTTGATGCCGCTGGGCTTCCTCTAACCTTCCCGGTAGGTGGTGTCAGTGAAGTTGGAACCGAATTAATATGTTCGAGGGCATCAATAGGATCTTTAGCACAATCATGCATTCGCGGTACAAAAGAGCAACCTTGCTATGCTTGCTGGAAATGTTTTAGAAAAACAACTCTTCGCAATAGCCTCGGTTTGGAGAGCACAAACAAGAGTAGAATTATGAACCTCATTTATAATAAAGAGGTTATTACAAAATTGTCAGCAATGCCAATTAGTCATGAGAATGTATTAATATACACTTTTTCAAGAGTCAATGAGGAAAATTTCCCGGCCCATTTTAACGTGCGATTTGCATATGATAAACCGATTGACTTTCTAGAACGATGGTACTCTCCCTCAGCAGCCTGGATAGATATGCGCATACGGGAAGAAGTCAGTGAGAAAATCCAAAAATATATTTTGCCAATGGATAATAGGGATGAGAAATTGGTCATAGGATGGAATAATGAAGAAAGAATCAAATTATTGGCGCCCCTTAATTATCCGACTCCTCGTGATATTTGAGGATGAAATCCACCAGCGTATCTTCACCATTATGCAGATCAAAACCACCCATTCTTTCCCGGAGTTGCTGTTGGACCTCAGTATCGATTAATCTAGCAACAGCCGAATGGATCATATTTTCATCTGTATCACTGTCTAAAAAGAGAAGTGGGATTTCTTCAGAATCGAATTCGGAATGAATCATATCCAAGGTATTAGCTTTTTCTAATAGCGAAAGAACGGGGGTTTTAGAGTGAAAGGCAGAATGAATACTGAAGTGATCGGGATAGAGAACAGCAGCATCGGCAATACTAATTGCAGTAGAATAGTCTAAATCTGAAACTAAAATCGTCCTCGGATGAAATAGTATACTTCGTATTTTCATATTATTCCTTACAAGTAGATATACATTATCCATTTCCAGTAGTTTGGAAGCAACTTTTTGAGATAGATCAATGTTTTTGCCAACATCAAAGAAAATAATTTGTGCGTCCGAAGGAACATGCTTTTTTCGAAATAATTCCTTTTCATCCTGAGAAGCAGAACTTCCAACAATTGGATTACAAAAAACGGTTCCAGAACGACCTATGTTTATATCTGGATCAGTTCTTTTTGAATAACTCGGGTGGATAACCGCATCAAAATATTCAAAACCATCAACTGGTAAAGATGATATTTTATAATTTAATGAAGACTCACGGATCCAATACCGATTCATCCCGTCACGATAATTAATGGCATTAAGCATTCCTCGAAACGGAAAGTCCCCATCAAAGATAAATGTTTTAGGGGAAAAAATGTCAAATATGGTGTTGAATAATATTTCACATTGATGATTCCATAATTTTGGGTCCATCCCCTCAAATTCTCCTCTTTCAGGAAAAAAATAATATCCACTTTTTGATACCTTTCTACTTATGTCATTTGTATCAGTAGTTACATGAATAATTTGAGTATTTTCGGTTGCAAGTTTTTCTATTAATGTTTCACATCGGTCAAAATGCAATCCTCTCTTAGAATCAGTTGAAAATAGGACGATGCAATTGCGAGGATGTCTAGATGCAGTATTTATCTCTGACTTATCTTCTCGGAATATTTTCCACATCAGATTTAAGCTGGTAAAAGGTAGGAAAAAAAGTTTCCATGGGCGTTCTACAGCCTTTACTAAATGGTTTCCAAAACGGAATGATGCAGTCTGCCGTATCCTAGCGAGTTCATCTTGTAGAACATTCTCTTTAGCGGTAAGAGTTGTCAACGGATTATACTCTTCCACAATTGGCGGTTTAGGCTCGGGTTAATGATTTGTATGGAGATTTAATTACCTAGAAGGCAAAACTTCCGCAGTACTTATTGGGTGGGTCCAACGATTTGCATAAAGGTGAGCAAACAAGTGACTTCTTCACTGCGGAATATTTCAACTCGCAGCGCCAAATCACTCCATGGTGTCTTGATTGATCTTCGAGATGAAAAGCCCGAAGAATTGAGAATCGAATTTCACACACTCCCGCTTATCGCAGATCTTTACAACAATAATCAAGATGAAGAAATCTTTGAAACCTTCTCCAGATTTGCACTAGAGGGCTCCATACAAGATTCAAATGACTTGTATCTTCTTATTAGATCATACCTGCGAACAAAAAGGGTTGATGAAGCCATAGAGGTAATGACTAGCAACCTTGATGCAGTATTTTCTAACAGAAACATCATCTATGAATATATTATTTTATTAGGGAAATTAGGCAATTACTCAAAAATGAACCATGCTGTTTCTGTTCTGAAAGAGCGATATGGGGCCAATGGCGTACATTCAAAGGTATTGCAAGCCTTGATAATTTCAAGAGCGCCTCCCGATGAAATTGAAGACTATATCAGTTCAATGAAGATGCGATTTGAGGAAAATGCCCCATATGAAATAACTCGTGCCGGCATCAATTCAAAATCGTTGGAACTTGCATTAGAGTATGCGGAGCAGATGCAGGATAATCCCCGAAATAATTATATGGCATTAAGAACCTACTTTAGAGCTGGAAATAAAAATAAAGCGAGAATTCTTATTGATAAAATGAAACCACTGAAGTACTCCGAGCAACAAATGATGGATATTATTAGAATTGGGCTCCAGTTAGACAATCATGCGGCAATGAAAAATTGGTTCAAACACTCAAAGTTAAATCAATCTGAGATCGAAATTGAACTAGCCCGTAGCCAATTCAAAAATGCCCTATCTGAGTCAGATTTTAACTCTTCATTTTCAGCATTTAAGAAATTGTATAAAGTTGATACTTTCACGCCACACGAAGTACTATTATTGCTAAGGACAAGTCTCAATGAGATTGATAATGCTCTATTACAATTATTGGAATTCGGTCAAGCAGACCCTTTTCTTCTGTCATGTGTAGTTGAGTTAGCTACAAAATATAACCAAAAAACTATTGCCAATGAGGCGTTTGGGAGATTGGAAGCGATGTCTTTGTGTGCAGATAGACATTCCGATATTTTCATCCATTACCTACGCGGTGCATGGGATTCAGCGAATTTGAATTACCTCACTTCTGTATATAGAACTCTTCCCAATCAAAACTTTAGAGGAAATGAGATTCATGATTTTGCCAAAACATATAATCAAATTATGAATTCCTTGGGAGTAATGCCTGAAACTGGAATGAGTGATGGAGAAGAATTATTAGAAGGGCAATTATTGAGCAAACTATTGTTAAATAATATTTCGGAGAATAAATATGATGCGATAAAAAACCATGCAGTGGTTGTCAATAATTCACTAAGATTCGGTGGTGCTGAAAGACAAGTAGTCCGATGCTTATCATCTGATGCGTTCTCAAAAAGTCTCGTGGTATGGAATTCTAGAGTAAATACAAGCAACAATTCATTTATTGATGAAGTTAATTCTTTGGAACTAAAAATTCACGACTATTCACTTCCACTAACACCTTCTCCAATGGTGTTCACCCCTGAAATAGAAAAACTGTTGTCACTTATACCAAATACATCTCCTTTGAATCCCGGCGTGACGAATAAAATCCGAAACCTCACTGCCATCCTTCTCAAGGAACGTCCTTATTCACTGCACTTATGGCAAGATACAACAAATGTACTGGGTGCAATAGCTGGTTTGATTGCGGGTGTCCCTCGAATTATGATGTCTGCAAGATCGTTGCCTCCATTCGCAATTAAAAACAGTAGTTTTCCTAACAAAGGCCCGAATTATTACTTAAATAATAGATATGTCCGAATTCTATACCAGCAATTATTGAAACATGATAATGTTTATCTTTGCCATAATAGCGAAAATGGAATGCAAAAATACATCGAATGGCTGGGAGGCCTTGAAGAAAAAATGCAACTCCTTCGTAACGGATTTGATTTTTCAGACTTCGCGTCTATTGTTCCGACAAAAAAAGAAAAAAACGATGTGCCCATTTTGGGTTCCGTTTTCAGATTTGTTGATGTCAAGCGCCCTTTTTTATGGCTAGATGTTGCAAAACAAGTACTGGAACGAATGAAAGGGAAAATAAAGTTTCGATTAGTTGGCGATGGACCGATGTTGGGGGCTTCTATCGCATATGCTCATGAATTGGGGATCGATGAATCTGTTGAGTTTTTGGGATATCGAGACGATGTCAAAGAGTTACTGTTGACCTTTGATGCATTTTTATTAACAAGTACAATAGAAGGCCTTCCAAATGTATTGATTGAAGCACAGGCCATGGGGGTCCCAGTAATTTCAACCGATGCGGGCGGCGCTAGGGAAACCTTTGTCAATGGATTATCAGGGCGTTTAGTAGATTCTTCTGAGATTGATTCCATTACGGGGGCGGTTCTTGAAGTATTGAATGACGATAAATATGGCGAATCAGCGAGTAAAAGAGGCCAAGAATTTGTATTTTCAAGATATAGTATTGCGGTGATGCATAAACAATTACATCACATTTTATTTGGGGATTTGAGATGAAGATATTATTAGTTGCAGATCGACCTAATTGGGCGTATGATATTTTAGCCAAATCAATTAAAAAACACAGTAAATACCCGAATATAGACATTGATTATATCTCTGAAATGCGCTTGGATTTGGGTAAATTTGACGTTGCGAATTATGATGTTGTGTTTTTTTTCTTGTGGTATGATGCAATGAGGCATGGCATAAAAATTCCAGGATTTAATTTCAAGAAGACTTGTGTTGGTATACATTCACTTTCGTCTTGGAAGAACCGTAACTTAAGTGAAACCACTGCCTCACAAATTTGCAACCAATTTGCAGCCTCCGGATATATTTCGAAAGAAATCGGGTCACTTTTGTCATTGGAAACTGGTTTTTTAACGCCAAATGGTATTGATTCAGATATTTTCTATCCCTCTCCATTAAATCTCCAAGATGAGATACGATTCATGTGGGTTGGGAATCCTGGTAGTTCCCATCATGGCCTCAATAAAGGATATTATTCAATCATTGAACCTGTTTTTTCTGAATACAAAGATAAGAATGTCAAATTATGTCTAGCAACGCCAGAAAATCCAGTTCAAAGAGACCAGATTGGAAATTTTTATCGAGATAATCATGTGCTAATTTGCTCTAGTTTATATGAAGGAGGGCCGTTGCCCGTAATAGAATCTCTTGCCTGCGGAAGGCCAGTGATTACTACGAATGTAGGCATCATTCCTGAAGTCATAGTTGATGGTGAAAATGGGCTCATCTTTCAGCGTTCCCGTTCAGGATTGAGAGATTGCATTAATAAAATACTGGCGAATCCAAATTTGTTAGAAGAACTATCCGAAAATACTGCTGAATCAGTTTCTAATAGAAAGTCTACAGATATGGTTGAAGCATATGAAGAGATGTTTGAATTTGTATATTCACTTAATGGAGTTGATTAAATGAAAAAAATGGTTCTCATCCATAAAACACCTGCTAGTTGGAACAAGAAAGAACATTTGCCCAAACCACCCGACGGCAATAATAAAACTTCCGAATCCGAAATCCTTAATTTCGACAGCGAATTAAAGTCATTATTAGAAACAGATCTGTACATTGCAATCAGTAGAGATTTATGCGAAAAACTAGAAATCGATGAGTTGCATATCGTGCAAGGTTTTTCTCCTACTGAGGAAAAAAATTGGATTGATGCAGGAAGTGCAGGAAAATGTGCTATCAATCATAAAATTACTTACTGGTGCATCACGGAACCGAAAGACCTCTTACCGTTTCTCAAGATGGATATCATCTTTACGCGTGGAAATTATGAGAAATTGCATTCCAGATTAATTGAATTCGTAGATGAAAATAACCCGAAACCAATATGGTTACATTACCCAGCAACAGCTTTGATGTTCCCTCACATCGTCAAGCATAATAACAGAGTATCTTCGGCTGAAGTTAAGAAAACCTATGAATATCAAATCACAGTTAACGAGCAAGTCAATGGCATGTATGTTGAGCATGAGATTAGAAGCATCGACAACTCTGTGACAAATGACGCCCAAGAGATGTTAGAACTTTTGCATTCAAGATTTACGACATTAAGAGGAAGGGTCAACAAAGGACCATATGATGTTGTATTAGTGGATGATAATTCCAGCATAGAGGAATATAGTGATATATATCCTAATAGCATCATATATCGATTTATTAAACCGAATATTAGCACAAATTTAAAGTTGAATTTTGAGCGTAAATATGATATTATTTTTTGCGGGACTACTTTACAAAAAACAAAAAATCATATGCAATTTATCACTTTGCTTAAACAGTTAGATGATATAACGACGGGTATTTTGAAAATTGCGATTGCAGGCGATCAAGGAAATATTACTTCCTTTTCAGAAGGATTGAAACGAAAATATCGCAATCTAATTATCGACAATTTCGGCATACTCCCAAAGCCCCAACTATATGAATTATTTAATGACTCTAAGACAATGGTAATTCTATCTGGGCGCGATTCAAATCCGCGAGTGATACAAGAAGCCGGAGCCCTTGGCGTACGTACAATTGTAGCAGATACAATGAGCGATGGCCTCGAAATCCTAAAGAGCAATCCGCTAATAGGGGCGGTAATTCCAACCGAAAAAACTACTTGGTTTTATTCAAGGAATGGGAATTTAAAATTTAGGGTAAATATCGATTTCGCAAAAAACGTCTTGATGGAAATCAATCGTTCAGAATCTCCAATAGCAGTGGCAAATATATGTGAATCACTTTATGATTTTGACGCTTCACTTTCAGACGTAGTGGAAATTATCCGCTCGTTAAGTTAAATTAATCTCAAGTAGTTGATTGTATCTCTCATACATTTTTTTAGGTTCACCCACAGCTACTACTTTGCCCTGTTCCATCACTACTATCCGGTCGCAAATTTCCATCATGAATCCTTGTGAGTGGGATACGATAATCACAGTCCCTGAACCGCTAATCATTTCACGAACTCTCTTCTCACTTTTTTTACGAAATGAAGCATCTCCAACTCCAAGGACTTCATCTACGAAAAGAATATCCGGTTGAAAAGCAGTAGCAACCGAGATTCCAAGACGCGCTTTCATGCCCGATGAATAGGTCCGAATTGGGCGGTGAAAATGATGGCCGAGTTCAGAAAAAGAAATGATTTCCTCTAAGTGAGATTCAACATCATTTTTATCCCACCCCATCAAAGATGCATACAAGTAAGTATTTTCAAGCCCAGTGAGGTGTTTATTGAAGCCGACTCCAACTCCCGCTAGCATTGAAGTAGTTCCAGACAACATGATTTCACCTTCATCTGGAGGATATACCCCTCCCGCTAAACGCAACAGCGTACTTTTACCCGAACCATTTCTCCCGATAATGCCCACGACTTCGGAGTTAAAAAAATCTAGACTTATAGGGCCAATTTTTGATGGCACCATCTTATTTTTCTTTTCATATCTTGATTGATGATATGTTAATGAAATTTCTTCCAATGCGAGAATCTTCATAGTCCTACCACCATTTTATGGGCCTTTTTTCTAAATATCATTGTACCTAGTATGAAAGTAATCACAGTAAGTCCACTAAACATCATATATCCATAATCTGGAATTCCAGAAGTACCTCCAAGTATGAGGTCTCGCATCATCGTAATGGGTACAATAACGGGGTTCAAGTGGGCAAGAACTAGATAATTACCCGTTCCAAATTTATTTGAAAGCATAGGGTATGTCCACATTACAGGTGAAAGAAAGAAACCAACACGTGCAAGAAATTGTACAATATTTACCAAATCGGGTATTCGAACCGCGTATGGGGCAATCATTAATCCAATCGCAGTTCCAGATAAACCAAGTAATATGAGGCAAAGTGGTACAAGTAGAATCTTTATACTGACATCAATTTCATAGTAAAGAATGAACGGAATTAATGCTAAGAGCGAAATAAAACTAAGCACAAAATTAGTCAACATCCCACTAATTGCAAATACTGATTTTGGAATTTTTGTAAATTGAAATAACCCAGCATTTACTGAGAGTGTCTTTGTTGTGCCAGTTAATGATTTTGCAAATAGTGACCATCCAATAACGCCAATCATAACAATTGCGGGATAATGGGGGTCACTTCTCCCCACGAGAATACCGAAAACAAAAGAATAAACCAGTGCTAAGAGCAAAGGTTCGATTATAGCCCAAAGATAACCCAGCAACGGCGCTCTAAATCGAGCATCAAGGTCCCTGCGAATAAGGCGTTGAATTAGTTCGCGGTGCTGTAAATTTTCTTTTATGACGGTGTATGGGGCAGCCCAGATGGAATGGTTTTCCCACATAGGGCGTAGTTGTGTACTATCACTGTCTGCACCCATATCAACCCTGTACACAAGGTCATTAATGAAACCAACGATATTTCACTAATATGATACAATGGTTTCATGAACATCAACTATGGCGCGAGGTCATGGTCAGACAACCTATGTCAACGGTGGGAGTAATCGGTCTCGGTTATGTTGGTTTGCCCACAGCAATCGGTTTCCATGACGCAGGTTTTGAAATTTGGGGCGTCGATGTATCTCAGCGCACCGTCGATCTGGTCAA
>TARA_B110001452_G_scaffold5826_1_pt1 | contig 12732 bp, 8 predicted proteins | sample TARA_B110001452 | Tara Oceans TARA_B110001452 (sample SAMEA4396971) | marine metagenome | biome: Polar Biome; feature: [DCM] deep chlorophyll maximum layer (ENVO:01000326); material: water (ENVO:00002006), including particulate matter (ENVO:01000060) such as... | depth 25 m
TTCAATTCCTATTCCTTGAAAATTCCCTCTAAATAATTCGTCAATGTTTTCTTGATCTTTCGCTGGTATATAGGTTGAATGAGGATCTAATTCTTCCATTAATCCATGGAATGCACCATCCATAATTTTATCCATGTCGACATCATCAAAATAAAAATGATCAACGTAAGAAATGATTTGTTGCATGACCATTATCTTATCTTTTAGGACTCTGTAGATGTTTTTATTTTTTGAATAAGCCTCTGGCATAAAAATTAATATTGCAAAAACGAAGCCAAATAGTGCAGATGTCACCATAGGCCAGAGACGAGTGACTTTTTTTTCGGACATTATACTTAAAGAATAGTTTGAGGGAGCTATAGACCTAGATATAACATTGTTCTGAATGTTACACCTCTGAGAGTATATTCTTCTGAGTCTCCAATTAAATATCTACTATTAAGTTTCCAGCGACCTTGGCCTATAGTACCTTTATTAAATCCAGCACTAATTCTTAAGCCAACCCTGTCAAGAAGTTGCCATTTAACGGCAACGTACGGTTGAAAATTAAAAAATGTTCCGCTAAGGTCTGACATAACACCAGGAGCATTTGCAGCATTAAAACCTGCAATAGGGGTTCCAGTATCATCTACAGCATAATAATACATCAGAGTAGAGTCAGTACCATCAGCATTTACTTCCCATTCTTTTGACCCGTAGGAAAAATCAAACATTTCGCCCCATTTAGGGTTAGCAGCATATTGATCGATAGATAAATTTAATCGTCCTAGTCCCATCATGGCTCCAGCAGAGATTTCAAGATCTTGAAAAACTGGCATTACGTATTCAATGGATGCGGCTCCTAAGGCAATGGTTATTTTAGCTTCAATTGATGGATTAAAATTTCCATCATAAGGCACTTTGGTTTCATCTTGATATCCAGGCTCACCGGTATCTACATATAATTGAACATTAGTTACTGTACTAATACTTGAGCTGCCAACTCCAGCATAACTTCCGATTCTCCATTTTCCAGTCATGTGAGCGAACCCTTCTCCCCCATGCACCACAAAAGGGGTATCAAATTGATTAGAGTTTAACCCAAGGCTTTTTAGTAAGTCTGTAGCTGGGAATTTTTCGACATTTATATACATCGGACTATATCCTATGCCACCACCAAAAAAATCTGTAACTGGATATAAATCAAATTGACTATGTCCAGTAGATAGTAAAATTGTAATATATGTTAGTATTTTTTTCACAGTATAAGACCTCTCCGCACGTATTTGAAATCTAACCAATTTATGTACTATAGACTAAATACAAAAGGAATTATATATCAAATTTGATGAATAAAATGCCTAAACTAATTTTTGGGCTTTTTCTTGGAAAAAACGGTGCTTTAACCTATATTTTTTGCTAGAGTAAACGAGGTAAGGGAGTTTATTTCTATATTCTCCTGTGAAATAGACATGTTTTGACCTAAATAATGGTCAACACAGAAAGTATAATTATGCGGAAAAATAATAATATTTTTGGTAACTCCGGGTATTTGCTAGTACTAGTTTTGTGCTACGAGTTTTTATCTGGCGGCCAACTAAATAGAACTAGTGGTCTCTACGATCTCGATGGTGATGGTCGTAAAGAGGTCCTTGTTATTAATAGCTCTGATAGAAGAGCATCATTGATCGAGTTTCAAGGTGAAGTGATAAGTGACACTTTGTGGACCTTTATGCTACCGGTTGGAACTTACTTTACAGACGTTGCTGTATTAGACATTGATAAGAATGGGCAACCTGACTTAGTAGCAACTTCAAAAATTAATGCAGACAGTAATAATGATGGATGGTTATATGTATTTCAAGGGACACTAAGCGGTTTTTCAAATGAGCCACTTATTTCAGAATCATCTGGGCTCAAATTAAAAAATATTCGACCTCTTAACCTCTCAAAAGTTTATGGGCTGTCAAACTATCTTTCTGTGTCTTTTGGAACGCCAGTTCGAAAGACATTGATTTTTCAACCTCAAATACAAAATAATCGGTTAAATATTAAAAATCCTAAGATGCTTTCAGACCCTTTAATTCAAAATGGATATGGGCATATGTATTCTGGTGGATTTAGTTCATACGGAGGTAATTATGTTGCACAATTTTCAGCGGAACTAAATACTTTAAAGGTCTCCGTTTTTAATTCGAATAATAATTTTAAGCATGTTAATACTGAAATTTTAAGCCTTGGTAAAGCTCGTGGTATTATTGGCGCGGAAGTACAGGCTTACAATAATTTGAAAAAAGGTGAAGAGGGGCTACTCATCCCTTTTAGAACCGGAGAGGTTAAAATTCTTAATTTTCAAAATGGTAAAATTAGTTTGGTAGACTCTGAATTTTCCCATGAAGAATTATTTTTAGAAATGGAAAACCCTAATAAATATGAGATCTTAGATTTAGTTAGCTCAAGAATTGAATCTGGATTTTACAATAAAACAATTACGAAAGATGATTACAGTCAGAATAGAAAAGATAAAAATGCTGGAATTAATAGAAAATCTATAGATGGGCCAACTTTAGTTGACTACCTTAATGAAGCTGGAATTGTTAAAAAGTCTAGATCTCAAGATAAAGTTGACATTCCCAATCAAAGTGCAGATATGAATAGTAAAATGTGGGCGGCAAAAGCTTCTGTAAAAGTAGAGCAAATAGATTCTACCTTATTATCATTAACGGATTCTGTTTTTACAAACCCAATTCCAGATGAAGATAAAGAAATTGCTTTTCATAAGACTGTATTCGGGTCTTCTGACTCGGTTACTATTGCAGAAACTTGGGAAGACACACTACGAAACGTTTTAGTGCCTGAATCAATTAACATAACACAAGAAGATGAGGATGAAAAAAACATTGATCTTTACTATGTTATGGCGATGACTCCATCAAAAGGGAGTCAAGACAGATATGTTTTTGATGGAGAGGCGCCATTTGGAATCAATGTAACACAAATTCCGCCTATGGGTGAAGCAACACACTTTCAGCATAGTGTATCTGCAAATACGAATTTTTTACGTAGAGGTAACGATTATGACTTTGCTTATACTTTAAAAGAGCAAGTATCTGATAGTGTAACGACACTTACAATGGTTCATGATATGCAAACTAATATAATATTTATGTCGATTTCTCCTGAGGTTGATTCTATTTCTCAATCTTATCAACCAGAAGCATTTGATCCTAAATTATTTGAATTCCCTGATTATTTTTTCGAAGGGTTTCCTACTAGTTTGGGGATGGACTTTAAAGATAAACTTATAAAATTTTCATTTGATGATTCCGGAGATAGTGTTAATTATCAAGGTCTGTATTTATCCTCAACCACACCATCAACTCCATCTCAATCATTAGCTGTGTTTTTAAATGAGGGGACACTTCAAGCAATTAGAGGTGAGGTAAAAGTTCGTGAAAATGGTTCAAAAAAAATAACTACTCAATTTGACATATCTGGATACTTACAGCCAGCAGCAATGTTCTCCAGGCTTATTCAGGAAGAGTTTTCAGATTCGCTTAAAACAAACTTATTGCAAGGTGCTTATCTTGAAGAGCCTCTTTTTGGCCCAAATGGGAAGCTACCGAAAGTATCTCATGAAAGAAGGCTTCCTGAGGCGCAATTTGACCAAAAAAATCCAAAAATTCCTGTAGATCCACTTAAAGGGATTTACCCTGAGGGTCAAGGAGTAACCACAAACTCTAAGGCGAAAACAGAGATTGCTGCACCCGATCCTCAAGGACCAGTTGATGTTCCAGCCTCTACAGACATAGAAACTTTATCTGATACTTTAAAAATGGAGAGTGCTAAAGTTGTACCAGATTCTCTAAACAGAATTAATATTGGCAACGACAATCTTCCTGAATCGGTAGACCCAGACACTAATAATTCTGGAATTAAAAAATAAATATTTTTGTAAAATGAATAGTACTTTTCAAAAAATAAAAAAACTAGTTCTAGTTGTTAGCTTTTTTAGTTTGACCCTTTCTCAAAAAATTGTTCATATGGATGGTTCATTCGACTTAGATGGGGACAATCTATTAGAATTTATATCATTGGAATTAAACCCTGATAAAAATGTGTTTCCAACGATGGTTAAATACAATGAGATAGATAGGGATGGGTACCAAACAGCTATTTGGGAGTTTGATGCCCCTAAAGAATTAGATGGTTATTTTGTAGATGCAAAAATAGGTGATTTAGATGGTGACGGAATACCAGACTTAATAATCGTCATGAATCTATCTAGGTTTGGAACTAACTCTACTCCTCATGTTTTTGTAGCTGTATATAGCTGGGAGGGAGATTCATTTTCGGAGTTGCCTTCAGTCACATTAGATATTGGTAAACAGGATAGATCATTAAGGTGTAATAATTTTTCAATGTTAGACCAAGATGCCGATGGTGATCAAGAACTAGTTTTATCATTGGGAAGTCCTTACAGAGGATTTGCATTCTTAGATTTAGATAATCAAGGAAGGTTGGTAATAACAAAAAAAATTAGACCAGATGAATTACTCGTTGGCTCAGGGTTGCTGTACTCCGCAATTGTTGATTATGATAATGACGGTTATGAAGATTTATTAGCTATTAGTCCTGAAGGGAATACAATCAAGGCGCAGCCTTTTTACAATATTGGAGGTATTTTTGATTCAGGTCCTCTGATTAGAAAAAACTTTAATGGGATCAGCGGTATTTTACATAATTCTTTCCAACTTACTGATTGGGATGCTGATGGATTTAAAGATGTATTAGCATCATTTAGATCCGGAGATATAATTGCGCTAACTCTCACTCCAGCTACATTGGTTATTGAAAGGGTACCAGTACAACCGGGACCCTTAACCCAAATTGAAATTGCAGACTTTAACCAAGACTCTTACAAAGACTTACTAATGCTTTCAGCGGATATTAACGCTTTAACAATGGTTTCAGGCGAAGATGGTGGAATGGAAAGTATTCGAAATGTTATGTCAAAAGTGCCAGAAGAGATGCAAATATTTTCAATGTTGCCCCTCACTAAATTAGGAAAGTACACAGGAAATGTAATTGTTTCTGGATGGAATGGTAACGAAAATTCTATATATATTTTAGACTTTGGTAAAAAATCAGCAGAATATGACCAAGGGTTTTTATTAAGCACTGATTTTATTTCGGAGCAGTTACCTGATTTACTTTCTAATATCGAAGATGTTCAGCCGGAAGTACCAGAAATATACGTAGAAGTAATACCTGAGCAATTTCCTCAACTTCCTCAGCCAGAAAAAGAAGTTATTACAGAAATGGGCGAACAAAGAATTGCTAGTGTTCCAAAAGCATTGGACCCATCTGTTGTTGAAGGAGAAGTCCTAAAAGAACAGCCAAAATCTGTTCCGCCTAAAAAAGTTATTCGAACTCTTGAAAGTCCTAAAAGTCTTAAAGAGGAAGAGATGATAGGGCAGCGCTTGCCTAAACATGTTTTGCCCCAATATATATTGACACTAAATCAGCCTTTTGAATATATGCTTTTGAGAGATACTTCAGAGTCTTTTCACAGTTTTAGATGGCAAATCTCTCCTCCAAAAGGAATGTTTTTTCATTATGAAAGTCAAACAATTAGATGGGTGCCAAACCAAGAACAATTAGATGCTTTTCCAGTTTCTTATTTAGTTAGAGTAAAAGTTGATGAGATAATGGAATCATTGTCCTCATCAGATAGTAAAAACCAAGAATATAAAACTGTCCCAGTATTAGAGAGCAGAGATGAACAAGTTTGGATTTATGTTAATGACCCACCGCGTTTTTTAACTCAGCCTCTTGGGACTGAATTTGTTGCTGGGGGTTCATTCCAATATGAACCAATTGTTCGAGATAGAAATAAAGATGCATCCTTACAATTCTTTTTAGAAATTGCACCTCCAGGTATGACGATAAATGACGGAGTTTTATACTGGAAATCTGATAGTATCAATGCAGAACAATATGACGTTAGATTAGTTGTCTCTGATGGGTTTGAGAGAGATGTTCAAGAATTCCAATTATCTGCAAGGTCTGGAATTAGAATTTTATCGAAAGCACCCGTAATTGCAACTGTTGGCGAAAAATATGATTATGATGTTAAAGTCTGGAGACAGAGAACTAGTCAAGAAGCTAATTATAAACTATTCTTTGGACCTAGTGGAATGAGGGTTGATAAAAATTCTGGATTACTTACCTGGGTCCCAAATGAAACACAAATAGATACTGTTGAATACGCATTGGTCTCTACCCATGGCGTTGCTTCAGATACGCAGTTTGTAAAGGTATTTGTTAATCATCCACCTATTATTCAAACAGCACCTGCACCAATGACAAAAGTCAATGTAGGTGCAATTTGGGATTTTGATTTAAAGGTACAAGACCCCAACATAGGTGATAAATTAATTTATACAGCCCATGTCCTTCCAGATGGAATGCGAATGGATGCATATTCAGGACGATTACATTGGGAACCTTCTACAGCTCAAGTTGATTTTCACAAGTTGAGAATTGAAGTTTCTGATGGGTATCTTAGTAAGTTTATTGAATCAGAGTTTTTTGTAAATGCACCAATAAAGATTGTTTCTGTGCCAACGATGACAGCAACGGTTGGAGATGAGTACAGTTACAAATTAATAACTGTTGATAGGAATAAAGGAGCTTTACTTCCTTTTGATAAAGTTGTAAAAGTTGAAGATGTAAGTAACACAAAGATTTATAGTATAAACATATCTGATGATGTAGTTATTCAAAACATCGACAGATTTTTAGGAGATTGGTATAATGCAAAAGAAGTATACTATGTGAACCCTAAATATCCTGCTGATACTTTGGTGTCAAGAGTTAACCTTAAAAGATACGTTCAAGCAGTATTTTACGAAGACAATCGTTTATGGGTAATTGCTTCTACCCTTAATGGAAGAACAATTAAAATAAAAGACTTTCTTTGGGAATTTTTTCAAGGAAATAAAGGAAAACCTCCTCGCTTACTTGTAGAGAGAGTCAACCCAGTTCGTTTTACTCTTACAGAGTTTCCTGAGGGCATGGAAGTTGATGAGTCTCTAGGAGCGATAAAGTGGATACCAAAAAAAGCTCAAACAGATATGCATAGAATATCTGTAATGGTATCAGATGGATATACTAAAGATGAACAAGTGTACGAAGTTTATTCAAATCACTTACCAACTATTATATCAAACACTCCAAGGATGGCATTGGTTGGAGAATTATTTAAATATCAAATTAGAGTTGAAGATCTAAATGAAAGTGCTAATCTAAAATATAGCCTTATAAAAGGCCCACATGGAATGCAACTAGATAAAAGTGGTAAACTTTTATGGGTACCTAAGGCCGCACAAATAAATTACAATGATTTTGAAGTTTCTGTTACAGATGGTTATGGAACAGATATTCAATCAGGAAAAATATTCATAAATAATCCACCTTCTATTATATCTACCCCAAAACCTGTTGGGCTAACGGGGCATACTTGGAGATATAAATTAACCACTGAAGATTTAAATGGAGACAGGGTAACGTATCGCGCTGTTAGATTACCTAAGTTTGCCAAATTCGATAGACGAACTGCTACTCTAGAATGGACACCTAGAAAAAATCAAGATGGGGTTAATGATTTTATTTTAATGGCAGTTGATGAGCATGGAGCAACAACAACACATGATTTTCAAGTACACGTATTCTATGATCCAAGTGCAAAGCAATTAGTTAATAGCGGATGGCCTCTTATGTTGACATTTGTTGGGGTTGTGTTTGCTTGGGGTGCTGGCCAAATGAACTAATTAAAAAGATTATTAACGTGTTTTTTTAGTTTTTCTTCAGGAAAAAATTTCAGTACCATTTGAACAGCATAAACATCTATTGATGTTTTAAAGTCTTTTATTTTAACCATATCTTTTTCCGTAGTAATTATGAATTTAGCTTTATTTTTAATGGCTGATTCTTGGATCTTTTTCAAATCATAATTCTTATATCTATGATGATCTGGATATTTATGGTGTCCCACGATATTACATCCAATTTTACTTATTGATATTTTAAACCCTTCATTATCACCAAGAGCTGAAAATAGATATACATCTTGAGATTCGACTTCAGATATTTTTATTTCAGTATCATTTTTATTTTTAAGTAAACTACTTAACTCAACTAAACTTTTAATTTTATCAGTTTTAGTATTATTAATTCTTTTGAAAATGTAGTCATTTTTATCATGAATATTTGTTTTTGTAAAAACTAATAAATCTGCTCTTTTTAAATTTTTTAAGCGCTCTCTCAAAAGGCCTACTGGAATTAGTCGATGAGTCCGCAACGTATCTTTACTGTTTATAAGGACAATATCTAGATCTCTATAAAGAGAACGATGCTGAAAACCATCATCTACAATGATAACGTCTATATTAAAATTATTAATCATTTTTAAACCAGCTTGGTATTTTGAGTTACCAACTATTATTGGAATGTCATCTAGTTTATTTGAAAGTAGAAATGCCTCATCACCAAATTTTTCCCAAAGAAGTGGTTTAGTTTTGCCATCTGTTACAACGACAACATTTTTTGATACTCGACCGTACCCCCTACTTATAATCCCGACATTTTTGCCAATAGATTTTAAGTAATGAGCTAAAAATTCTACGGTAGGAGTCTTGCCAGAGCCACCTGTAGTTATATTCCCGACACTAATTACTTTACATGTTAAATGTTTGGGCTTAATAATATTTGTATCATACAAATAATTTCTTATTGCAGAAACCAACCCATATAAGATGGAAAAAGGGAAGATGATGATTTTGAAAAAATAATTATTAATTATTTTTTTTAACATATTCTTTATTTTCTTTTTCTACGTCGTCCATCGCTTTAATTAAAGAACTTTTACACAATTCAAAATCATCATCAATTTTGAATGTTATCGGCTGTCCATATTTAAGATATATTTTACCAAATGGTTTTTCTAAAAAAAAAGTATGCCAGTTAACAAATTTCCAATTCCTTGTAGAAATTGATGAAACAGGTATAATTATGGCGCCAGTTTTTTGAGCAGCTTTAATTACACCTGCCTTGGGTATTTTTTCAGGACCCCTTGGTCCATCAGGGGTGATACCAATTAAAGTTGAAGGTTGCCGCAAAATTTTCACTATCTCAATAAATATTCTGGATCCACCTTTTGAACTAGATCCTCGAAGAATTTTCCAGCCCAATTGATTCCCCACTTTAGATATTAATTCACCGTCTCGATTTAGCCCGGCAAGGCCATAATGTTTTTTTTTTGCTAAATGCATAAATGGAGTGAGTAGTTGACCATGCCAAGTTGATATTATTACGCTTTTCCTATTGTTTAACGCTATTTCAAAATTTTCTGTTCCCCTTATGTCCCATCTATTTGTTTTATAAATAAGTAGCAACAACCATTTTGCTAAAATTGCTTGGCATGTAATTAGTAAATTATCATAATTATTCTTCATCAACTTAAACCATGAATAATCGTATTTGCTATCCTATCGAAAACGCCACTTGGGCCTAATTGGTCACTCAAAATTTTATAATTTTCTAAAACTATTTTTCTTTCTTTAGAATTTTTGTTGATAAAAGGCATAATACTATCAAATAAATTTTTTGGGGTCATATTACCTTGAATTAACTCTGGTACAATATTTTTTTCAGCAATCAAGTTCACTATTGAAATAAAATTTATTTTCCCAAAAAAATTAAAAAGTGTATAATTAATAAATGAGGTCTTGTAGCAAACAATTATTGGTAATCTCGCTAATGCGCATTCTAATGTAACAGTACCAGATGAGCTAATAGCCGCAGTTCCGTACTTTAATGCTGAAGAAGAGGAGCTTTCAATTTTTATAAACGTTGGCACATCGGATATTCTTATATTATCTGATTTCACAACAAGAAACTGTACGTCAGGGGTTTTATTAGTTATTAATGCAATAGTTTTCAAAAAAATAGGCCAATGATAATCAATTTCTTGTTGTCTGCTTCCAGGAAGTAAAATTAATAAAGGGTTGTTTTTCTTAAGGCTATGTTTATTGAAAAAATCATTTTTATCATTTCCATTATATGTTTTTTCTATAAAAGGGTGTCCTAAATAAAGTGTCTTTAGCCCTCTAGAATTATACCAATTTGCTTCAAAAGGGAATATGGAGATGAATTCATTTATATGCTTTTTCATAAAATAAATTCGATTCTCCTTCCATGCCCAAGTTTGAGGTAGTATAAAATATGTAATAGGAATTCCTAGATGTTTTATCTTATCAACTAATCTAAGGTTAAAACCTGGATAATCTATAAGTATGATTTTATCAGGCTTACTGGATATAATACGTTTAACGGTATTGTCTAAAATCTTGAACAAGCTCGGAAGTTTCTTTAGGACATCCGTAAAGCCCATAACTGACATCTGATTAATATGGTTACATATTTTTACCCCTGCGTTAGCCATTTTATCTCCTCCATTACCAATGCAGTTGATGTTGGGGGAAGCATTTTTTAAGGACAAAACTAGTTTTGCTGCATGAAGGTCGCCTGAGGGCTCTCCGGCAGAAATAAAAAAAGTACTCATTTTATTTTTCATAAAAAATAAAAGAGAGCTACAATCTTGTTTTTGAACACGATGACAAAGAAAATAAAGAATATATTTTGCAAGGTTCGTTTTTCAGTTTTAATTGTGCTGAATATGTCTTTTGGAGTTATTCTATTTCCACTTTCCCATGGTGTTATTCTAGGTAAAAGTTTCGGCACATTTTCAGTGTAGGTTTTATATTGATTTTGAAATTTTAATCTAAGAGTTTCTTCTTCAAGAGATATAATAAAATAATATTGAACGATAAAGAATATTCCTACAAAGGAAAAAAGCTCCCACATAATTATACCTCCTCCTAATAGTGCTACTCCTAGATATATAATTATATTTCCCCAATATAATGGATTTCTTGTTTTGGAATAAGGGCCAGATGTACACAAAAAAGGAGCTCCTACTTTTCTAGTCCTGGTTGCTCCACCTGCAAAGCGGACAGCACTTATTCGAATGATTTCACCCATAAGAATTAACCCAAAACCAATGAAAGAAAAAGGTAAATAAGGGTCGCTAAAGTATATTATTGTCAATGCGATTGGAATAGGTGTGTAGCTTCTGAATTTGAAAAATATATTTCTTATATCCACTATTTTATATCCTCAAGAATCATATTATTTATCTTTATAACCACGTCAAGTGCATCGCGAGCATCGTAACCACTTACTATTGGTTTTTCAATTTTGAGTATTGAGTTTACGAAATTATCAAGTTCCATGCGTAATGGGTCATAATCTTCAACCGGGGGTTTTTCATAAGTAATAAATTTATCTTTATTGCCGTGTGAAAAAGGTTCTGATCTTAAAGCCTTTTCAATTTGTTTTGAATCTTGAGTAATATGATAAATTTCTGTCTGGCCAATTAATAAATCTATTGTTGAATATAGGTTGTCCTGAAATATTTTTATTTTTCGAACTTTATCTTTTGAAATTCTGCTAGATGTGATGCTTGATATTGTGCCATTAGAAAATCGTATTCTTGCATGGGCAATATCAATGGAGTCAGTCAGGATAGAAACACCACTAGCATGAATACTTTTAACCTCAGATTTTACTAATGACAATAATATATCTATATCATGAATCATTAGATCAAGCACAACAGGGACATCAGTACCTCTTGTGGTATATGGCGCGAGTCTTTGAATTTCAATAAATTTTGGATTTAAATCATATTGTTGGAAGGCTTTGAGAGCCGGGTTTAATCTTTCAATATGCCCAACTTGAATAATCAAGTTATTATTTTTTGCGATTTTTATTAAATCATCTGCTTGGTCAACTGTTTTGGTAATTGGTTTTTCTATAAAGACATTACAATTGAATTCTTTTAATGCTCTTTTTGCAACATCATAGTGAGCTAGAGTGGGTGTTACTATTGATACTCCATCGCACGCCTTCATAAGGGAGGATGCTTTTTCATGAAATTTAACACCGTACTGTTTTGCTATTTCTAAACCTCTTTTGGGGTCATTATCATGTAAACCTAAGAAATTTATGTTATTCATCTGGGCATAATGTTTGACATGGTATTGCCCTAGATGACCTACTCCAATAACTCCAATGTTAATTTTTTTTGAATTCATAAAATTAAAAATTTCTTTAATTATGTAGCTTTCAAAGTTGATAATTAATTAGTGAAATCTCCATAAAAATAATTGAGTAAAAAAACTTGCATTTAGTATCTATATAAATCAATTTTAGGCGTAATTCGCAGGTAAAATCGGAGTTTCGTTATGAGGAACGATATTAAATCCGGGATTGGGTATATAATACCATTTGGAGCTGTTATTGGTTTTTTCACTGCTCTCTTTCTTGGTCAGTTTTTAATTAGTATTATTATTGCCATAGCAGGTATTTTGGTATGGTTTTTGTATATGGTGATAATGGAGTCTTCTCCACCATCAAACTTGGGTAACCTGATAATATTTTTTGGCGTGCTTCTTTCTGTCGGAATTTTTATGGGTTTCGGAGTATCTCAAAATATGTGGGGAGGTGTTGAGTTTGTTTCAGAAGGGTCATTATTTGCTCTCGTAATACTTTTCTTTTCTATTCTGACAGGTATGCTTTTTAGGGGTCAGCCGTTTATCCAGCAGCCCGCAGCATCATATGACTTAA
>TARA_B110001452_G_scaffold122975_1_pt1 | contig 12713 bp, 7 predicted proteins | sample TARA_B110001452 | Tara Oceans TARA_B110001452 (sample SAMEA4396971) | marine metagenome | biome: Polar Biome; feature: [DCM] deep chlorophyll maximum layer (ENVO:01000326); material: water (ENVO:00002006), including particulate matter (ENVO:01000060) such as... | depth 25 m
CACTCCTAAATAATCTGGTTTATATCCAGAATTTAAAAGATTTAACCTCATCTGCGCGCTTAGTTTTCCTGACGAACCAGGTCTGTCGGATACTGGGTATAAATCAGAGTTTTTATCATAATAAGCCTTAGGATCATTAATAAAAGTTTTAAGATCTTTTATTTCTTTAGTTATTTCACCATATTCACTAGGGTCACCATTCAATAAAGGTAAAGGGCTAGGGCTGTTTGGACCAGACATGATAGCCTCCAATTCCGCAAGACGTGCTTTAGAATCTAAAAACTTTGAAAATGATTGATCACCATATCCGTCTTTTCTTTTAATAGCATCATTTTGTTGTTCAACAGAATAACCACCAAGATCAACAGTAGACTGTAAAGAATTAAAATTTTCTGCCCATTCTAAAAGCATAAAATTATAACCTTGTTCTAAAGTTTCTAATTCTTCATTTTTATACTCTTTTTCTAAGTCTAAAATGTTTTGAGTCCAGTCATTTATTTTACTAAATTCGCTTTGCTCTTCAGTATCTACTTCACTTTCATCAACATTAATAGTACCTACTCTTTTACCGGTGTTTGGGTCAAAAAAGAATTTAATCTCAGAAGAATCTCCATATTTTACTATGTTTCCTGCTTGTGCAACTCTTTCCATTTCTATAGAAAGTAGTCTAAGCTTTTCTAAAGCATCGGATCTAGTATTTGCATCTTTTGTATTGTTTATAGTAGCTAAAAGAATTTGTGATTCTTTGTTTAAAAAGTATAAATCTTTTTGATCATTGTTTAAAGAAGAAATTAAAATTCTATTTTGGTTTCCAATTACCGCTCTAGAAGTAAAATTATTAACCGCTATTGCAGCAGCTTCTTGAGCATCGTTTTGCTCTTCAAGTATAAATTGATCTTGTAAGTTTGAAAATATTTTATCAATAGTTTCTTGACTAGGTAATGGTTCACCTGATGCGTTTTGTTCTTCTTTAACTTTGTTTAGTACGTGCTTTCTAAATGCTGGATTGTCTGCTAAGCTTGTAAAGTTTTTTTGATCATCATCAATATCTACTTCATCAAAAAAAGCATCTTGAGTAATAGTTTTTGTTCTACTCCAAGGGGTATCTTCTTTGTCAGGCAAAAACATATTCATATAGCTTTCAGTAGCGTTTTCAAAGCTTTCATTTACACGATTAAATTCTCTTGAATTAATTTCTGTGGCTTCAGATACTGATACGTTAAGCGTTTCTGCTAGTTGAAGATTTTTATCATATTGAACCGAAGGTATTTTGAATTTTGAAAAAGTATCTTTAATTGTTTCCCTAGGTATAATACCTGAGTTAAAATCTTTATTTTTTAGATCTTCTAAAATATCAAACGGAAGCGGTTTTTTACGTTTGTTATTAAAAATAGTAGGTTCTATAATTGGTGCGTCTAATAATGGATCCGTTATTACGGCAGCACCTTTTTCCGCAACAACTTCTGAATTTCCCTCTACTTCTTCCACTTCAACGTTTGGATCAATATCAAAAGAAGGTTTAATAATTTGTACATTAGGATCTTGTTTTATTCCAGAATCAACATTTGAATCAAATTCTTCTACTTCAAGATTTGTTAATTTCCAAGCATCTAATCGTGTCCTTAATTCAGTCTCGTTTAAAGGCGGTTTTATACTTTGTAGTTCTTGTACTTTTTCTAGTAACGTCATTTAACTTAATTTAAATTGTTATCATCTATGTATTTTTGTGCTTTTGCTTGTTGAATTTCCGCTAAGTCAAAAACCAAAGCATCTTCTTCTATAAAAGGTAATTGATTAATTGTGTAATTATTTAAATAGTTTTTAGCAAATATACTTCTATATGTTTCTAAAAAAAGATCTTTGTGATTCTGAGTAAGAGGAAGATTCGCTTCGTAAGCCCAGCTATTTCCCCAAGCATCAATATTGTTGCTAATTTTTGAATCTGCACTGTCGTTGTCTTGTGCTAAGTAAACGTTCCAAGCAGCAATAGCTTCTTGTTCAGATGACAATAATCCAGCGACTTCTGCTTTTATAAATGGTGTAGCTTTTTTATCTATTTTATCTAAATCATACTGTAGTACGTTTCTACCTTTTCCATTTCCAATATCTATTATTTCATAGTCTGGAGTTCCATCGCTGTTTTTTAATACAAATGTTTCGCTAATTGTAGCGCTGTTAAGAAGCTCTTTTGTTTCTTGATTAAACATGCTAGGTTCAAATATACCAATTTCAACTAAAAGCGCGTTCATTTCTTGAGGCACATTTGGAGTAGGAGCTACTAAATAAGTGTTAGCATCGAGAATAGTCTGAAGTGAAGAACTGTTGATTGTTAAAGGGTGAGAAAACATTGGCCCATTGTATATTAGTTCTTGTGTGCCATCTTCTAGTAACGTCAATGTAACACTATAACCATCAGTTTTAGAAAAACCAGGTTTATTATTTGTTACACAATTAGCAACAGTATAATCAGCGTTGCAATTAGGGTCAAAATTATCTGCTTGTGTAGTTTCAAGTTCAGCAGTAACATTAGCCATAAAGTCAATAAATAGTTTTGGAGCTTTTTTTAATCTAATTATTTGTGCTTCTTCAAAAGAACAGTCTTCTCCCATTCTACAATCATTGTTTTTTATAGCAATTTCTAATTGAGCATAGTATTTTTCAGTTCCTTTAAAAGCATCTAAAATTTGAAAATTACTATCAATTGGGCTTGCGATATAATCTTTGTTATAAGCTAGAACGTCACTATTGTTCATGTGCTTAATTAGCAAGTTTTTTTGTACGTTATTAAATGGATAGCCATCTTCGTCTATTCTTATCATTTCTTTTAATTTGTTTATTATAAAGCATCTACTATTTTTGCCGCATTACCCGCAAGATTCATCCAAGCGGCTGTTTGATTTGATTCTTGATTAGCTGCGTTTTGTTGAGTATTTGCTAATTGCCCAGCTACTCTATTCAGTTGTTGATTTTGTCTAGCTTCCGTTGCATTAAATTGAAAAGCTTGGCCTTGCGCGTCAGCGCTTTGCTCTCTAGCTCCTTCAGATATATTTATACCTTGTATTCTTTTTGATTCAGCTAATCTACTTTGTTGTAACTGGTCTTCTCCTTGTGCTCTTAGTTTTTCATTACCAGCTTCTTGTTTTTCTATACTAGCAGATACTTCTTTTTTGCTTCTCATAGCAGCCTGCGCAAGAGCGGTTGCTCCACCAGCTCCAGAACCTGTAGCTCTTAAAGTGTCTAAAGTGTTTGCTAAAGCTATGTCAGCTTCTTCTATTTGCATTTCAGCCGCTTGAGTAGCTACTCCAATGTTAGCATAAGTATTAGTCATCTGGCTAGACATGTCTACTGCCATACCTGCTAAACTTTTAACATCATCATATGGGTTTATTAATTCTTGTCTACTTGCTTCTAGTCCTTCTAATTTTCTTTGTAACCTCGCAGACTTTGCCCTAGCCTCTCTAGCTTTTTTTCCAGAACTCATTGCACCAAATATACTTGACGCTGCACCTATTGCTAATCCTAACATATTTATTAATTTATTTATTTATTTATTTATCTTGTAGTAAAAACGCTCCCAACAGAAAACAATTCTTTTAATCCACCTGGATCAGTTGTTGCGTCTGTTTGCATAGTTACTGTTGCGTAATAAGCTTTTATACCTGTCATTGAATTACCAAATACAACCTCACCAGCTATTGGTGTTATAGTGTTGTTTGGTATAACCGCCATGTATTTATTTTGTTTTCTATCAAATCCAGCTCTATAGTTTCTATTATCTTCAGTATAAGATCCTTCATCATAACTCCATATTCTAGTAGCTTGATTAACATCTGAGCTATTTAAAGTTATTACTACATTAGTAGTACCTCCAACAGAACTTGCTCCTGAAGCGTTTGTAAGAGTTACAGTATCACCGCTTTGGTATCCATTACCAGCGCTTACTACAGTTATAACCGTTACTATATTTCCAGCAACAGTTACTGTTAAATTTAAACCTGTTCCGTTACCACTACTAACGTATGCTATGTTAGAATAACTATTATCAACACCGTCTACTGTGTTTGTAGTAATTGAATTATCTAAATTACTAGGAACAATAGGACCACCACCTAAAATAGTGTCAACGTGGTTTATCCAATTACCAGGTGTAACTTCACTTTCGTCAAATCCAGTTTCATCAGAAACTAAACTTATTACTTCCCAACCGTTTGTACCTTCGTAGTTTATAGTTTGAAAAGTTTTAATATTGTTTGGAGATGGATTAAATACAAATTGTACAGAAGACACGTTGTCTACTCCGTAAAAATTATTTCTTGAAACAGCCGTAGAATAATGCTGATATATATACGGTGTTGTCCCTACTTCTTTAGTGCTATAAAAAGCTCCTCTTGAACTAAACATTGTTTCTGGCTTATAATCAAAAAAGCTAGTCCAACCTTTAGATGTTTCATCATAAGTTAAAGTTCTAGAACTAGACGTATCGTATCTATTTGTAGGAGATATACATAAAGTATAAACTTTGCTATGCATGTCATAAGAACCTAATACTGATCCAGTGCTTGCAACTGTTGATAGTTGATCTCTAAAAAAATCAACCATACCATAGTTTGAGATTTCTGTTATCTGTCCACCAGCTAGTCTTAAAACAGCTCCACGGTTCTTATCAACAAAGTACTTCATATATCCATACTTAGAAAACGATTCTGGATTTGTAGCAATTCCCCATTCTCCAGATATTGGAGTTGTTTGGCCAATTACCACGGTGCCTGTTGTTGTTAGTCCAGCTCCTTCTGCTGTATATATAGCATCTTTGTCTATTAATGCGTTATTAACTTTACGTTCTTGGAATATAAGTAAGTTAGTGTCTTCAGCAAATAACTTTTGTATTGATCCACTTATTGGATCTACACTTCTAGTTATTTCTTCTGCAACACTAAATTGATTTGTTTGGTTTACACCGGTTCTTGAATTTAATATACCTGAATATATAAGAGAGCTACTTCTTCTTTCTTGGTTTGGCTCATCTGCAACTAAGTATGCTTTAACTCCATAATCAGTAGATACGTTATTATAACCACCTCTAATTCTTGATTCTTCTATATACCAATCTTGCGCAACGTTACTTGTCATAGGACCTGTCCAAGGATACGTAGCGTTCTCTTCTTGTAAAGGAATTATTTTTCCAAGAGAATCATAACCTGCTATACGCTTCACGTAAAATGAGTTAAAGTATCCTATTTCTAAAGTGATTGCCATACTATTATTTATTACTTGTTTTTATATTGTTTTACGTACATGGGTTTAATGTAGTGTCACAGACGTGGGTTGGGTAACTAGCATCCCCAAAGTCTACATAAAACGCTGGATTAGCCGTTGGTGTAAATGCACACACGGTACCACCTAAGTTTTCTGTTATAACTCTATAGTCACCAGATATTGCAAATTGATAGTTTTTGGTTGTAGTTGTGTTTGATGACGCGGTAATAGTTAATCCATCTGTTACCGTTTCTAAAACACCATCATCAACAGCTGTTGCTCCAGACCAAGGTTGACCTGCGGCAGATCTATATTGTATGTAATACTTAATTGATGCGTCATTACCTGCTGGTGAATTACTTCCGCCTTCTAAGTAAACATCTAAAAACATTCTACCTTGTGTTAAAGAACCTGTGTCACAACCAAGTCCTGTTACTTGGTTAGACCTTGCTCTAACATTGTAAAGAAGATCTGGTGGATATGATGCTGAAAATGGGTAACCAATTCCCCCAGCCTGCGTGCTAGTGTTATTTGTTAAAGCAAATAGCCATTCACTATTGTCACCACATGTGTCTGCTTTAATTGGCGTTTGTCCATTGTTGTTTCCACCACATATAGTCCTTGGAACATATTGAGCACCAACCGATACCAGTAACGCACATGTAATTGAAGCTAATCCGTTACCACTTGCATCTGTTAATATAATTGGCACGTTGTACGATGTTAAATCAACTAAATTTTGCGCTGTAAGTACTCCAGTTTGAGAATCAATTGTAAAAATATTTGGTGCTGGAGTGCTACTATCATATATAAGCACGGTTCCTAAGCTCCATTCTAAACCAACTTGATCAGGTTCAACTACTGGAGGACCTACTACATCAGGTGAAGCCGTGCCATTTTTACCTGTCATTGTTTTTATAGTTCTTCCATCATTGAAAGCTATAGTTACACCAAGTGGTGAAGTACAATTATCTATAGTTGGTCGTACATTTGTTAGATCAACGTTTATATCAAAATAAGTGGTTTGCAAACCATCTCCTGCTGATCCATCAAAAACACACTTAACATTAACTATATAATTATCGCTCAAGGTTGTTGGAAGTGAGTTATTAGTAAAAACAAAATATCTTGTATTTTGTATAAACCATACATATGCATTAAGAGTGTGATCTAATTCAAATGGCCAATCTGATTCGTTTATTGTTCCACCAATATTTGTTCTTATAGATTCTATAGTAACAACTGGTTCCGTGGTTGCGGTTGTTATTACAGCACCTGAACCGTCTCTTAATTGAAAACCGCTATCGGGAACAAAATTTGTAACATCTTGTAGCGCTACGCTTTCTGGAAAAGTAAAAGAAGATTGAGTTAACCCAGTAACTCCATCAAAAGTTGCAACTATTGAGTTGTTTAATGTTGTTATTAAACCAGTAAGAGAAGTTTCCCAATATATATCTAATAAAGAATATACTGGTTCTGTTTCTGCAATTGAAAGAATAGGCGCCATGCAATGCATACCTGAACTCGCGTCTCCACTAGCTAAAGACGTTACTTGCGCTCCTATAGTATTATTATTTTGATTTGATGTACTAAATTTTAATAAAAAAGGATTTTGATCAGCTCCATAGAAACTTACGTTTGCTCCAGTTTTTCCCCATGGGACAGCGCCAGTTAAACTAACCACGTCATTTGGGCCTACAACAGTTGGTACTGTTGTTTGACCATAATCTCCTTGATTAACATTGGGTTTAAAAGGAATGCCCACAAGTTCAGTATCTCTTACGGTTGCTATATTTAAAACGTTTTGCTCAAAACTACCTGGATAGTACTGAACGTTAATTGGATATTTAAAACCTGGAGGACCTGGAATTATTGGTGCAGACGTTACGTCTGGATTATTAACTCTTATATAAAGTTGTTCTTCACTGTTAAATTCTAAATCAGTAGGCCCTACTTCTGCTAAATTTCTAGGTATTTTGTTTATGTTATCACTTATTATAGTACTAAAAGCATATTTTCCTAAATCTTGATCATACGCCGGTGGATTCAAACCAGAAGGAACTACTGGTGATCCATTTATAAAACCTGGTAGAAACACATTGTAATATTCCTGCTCTTGTTGTTTTACAACTACCTTATAAGTATACCATCCTAATGGATTAGAAGCTGGAATACTTACAGCAAAATCAGCGCGACTAGTTGCTCCAGCTTGTACAATTGTAACTATCTCTCCATTTACATATCCTTGTCCTTGGTTGTTTAATCTAAAGGTTAAGACTTCTCCATTTGGGGAATCTACAGCTGTTATAGCTATCGTAAGTCCTGTTCCAGCTCCAGATGAAGTTGTTGGTAGATTTGAAGCTACTGTATGACCTGCGCCAGCGGTTGATAAGGCCAAAGATGTAACAGTTAGACCATCTGAATAAACACCTGGTTCTCCAGTCTGTGTATTTATAGTTTGAGCTATTGGTTGTTCAACAGAAATAGTTAATACTTTACCTAACCAAGCCAGTATATCGCCTTGTGTTAAAGCGGTATTATAAGGTAAAAACACTGTTGATCCTCCTGCTAAAGTACTATTGTCGTTAGATGAAAGTATAACGTCAGACTGTCTTCCATATATATCTGATAACACAAAACCAACTTGATAAGTTCGATTTTGTTTTAACGTGTGATAAGGGTATTGAGTATAATTATCATACACTATACTTTTATTATCTACACCAACGTTGTAAGGAAGACTAGAAGGAGGTGTTAATTTTTCTACATAATTACCATATACAACTCTACTGCCAACAAATTCTTGGGCTAAAGCTTTTACAGGTACTTTATCATAAACTCTAGTAGTTTGGCCTTCTGGTAAAGTTTTATAAGGTTTGCTAGATTTATAGTTATAATCATAAAAATATTGTGTAACAAAACCACGAATATCATCTTGATAAGATGTATTTGTAAAAGAAGGCGTTGGGTTTGTTAACGCTACGGTATCTAGTACTTTAACAGAAAGAGCATTTGATTCTTTGTATAATATGTCTATGTTTTGGATTTTTAAACTAGAGGATAATTCATTAGCTGTTCCGTAAGGTAAAGGTATTCTTACATTTATATTATCAGTATCGTTTTCAAACCATGATATTATACTGCTTTTATAAGCATTTTCCATGTCTTCAAAATAATTTCCTTCATTTAATTGACCAGCTCCAAATTCACTATATTGTTTTGGAATAAAAGCGCTTTGGGTAAACGGGGCCATTAAAGAATATTCATTATCTTCATATTGAAATCTATAACTAAACCTAACAAATTTATCTTCTAACCAAGTTGGATCTCCTTGCCAGTTACTATTATAGTCTGGATTTTTTCCTATTTCAATTACATCGGAAATTACAAGAATTGATGAAATATCTTTATCAACCGTCAAATCAACTCTACCCGCTGCATCAAACAATATAACTTTTGTAATTTTAATATCGTCTGCTATAGTTATAGCTGGAGCAGAGGTTCTTGTTATGTAATCTCCTACTCTTGGTAAACCTCCATATACAAAACTGCTTATTCTAACATTAAAACCACCACCACCACCAGTATACGTTTGTGTTGAACTGTTAGATAGATTTTGGTTATTTTCATTAGTCATTGAAGGTCTACTAAAGTCAGCAATAAAACCTAATGGTAATTCTGTAGCTAAAGCAGGTAAAAAATCAATAACAGTGGTTGAACCACCTATGGTTATTTGTGATACTTTGGTTAAAGTTTGTATAAACTCAATAGAAACTTGCTTATTGTGATCAGTTATTATATCACCGTTTTTTATTAATGCTGTTGCAGCGCTGTTTGTTACTGTAATACTAGTTGCACCAACATTTGACAAAGCGCTAAGCGTTCCTTCTGTTCTTTCCATTAATACAGGACTTAAATAAGGAGCGTATTTTGCTACAGATATTTGCTCTTCAGTACTGTAATGTTGGTTAGTAGCACTTACAAATCCATTTTCAGCTAAATCAACATTTATTTTTCTAGGTTGATTATTGTTGTCAGTCCAGTATAAAAAGTTTTCTATTAAGTTTATACCATATATACTAAATGATTTATTAAAATTTAAAAAATAACCTAATACTAAAGGAGAAACAGTAAACGGAGAAGATAAATTTATTTTATATATACCACAGTTGTTAGTAGAAGCAGCTCTAACTGATACCTCAACATTTTCATAGTCAGTAGCCATAACATAAACAACGTTATTAGTTTCGTCTACAAAATGACCTATTATAGACCCAAAATCTGCTGTTAACTGAGCTATTCTAGAGTTACCTAAAATGTTTTCAAACTCACCAACATTTGCACCTTCAGACTTACTAATCATTAAGTTGTTAGCTTCTCTGTATTCACCATTAGGTAAAAGTCGAGAGTCAAGATCTTGATTCATCTTACTTTTTAGAAAAGTATTTTTAATTTCTGCCATGTACTAATGTTTAATCCATTTAGACTTACCTCTCATTGATTGAATTATTTCATCAAGCTTAATGTTAGATAATCTTATTTTAGCATTTCTAAGTTTTGCACTACGTTCTCTTTTAAATCTTTGTACTATATATTCTTGTACGTTTATTCTTGTTGACAGTATGCTGTAAATAATATGAGCATACAATGCTTCTTCGGCCATTTTAGGTATTCTAGTATCTTGGTCATAAGCTAATCCATCTGATATATATTCTAACACTATAAGTTTGTTTGCTAGATTACTAGAAAAAGCTATTTTACCCTCTCTTTCGTTCATGTTAAACCAACCGTTGATTTGAGAAGTAACAGGATCTTGGCCATATCTTCTACCATAATAACCTCCAAGTCCCCAACTACCATCGTAATAATCAAAAAATCCTTCAAAATTTGGATTTCTAAATCTACCGTTTATAAGAGCGTCATTTGCAGTTCTCCATCTTTCTGAAGTTATAGAATCTCCTTCTAAATTTTCACCAAAATTATCTTGTGTTGGTTGTCCAGCGTTATCTTGTAAAGGCATTTCATAAGGACTTATAGTAAGATTGTTTGCTGGATATATAATACGTTTGATACCTAGCTGATCAATCCAAGACATCCTAACATAGTTTACATAATCTTGTGGTATAATAACTGAAAGACTAGGTGGTATAGTTAATTCTTGAGACTTAATGCTTTTTAAAGTATCATAACTAAATTCTTGCAATCCACGTTTAGCATGGAATATAACATCACTTCTTTTTATATTTGGTATTAATTTATTTTCACCTATATATCCAACCATAAAGTTGTTTACTACATCTGTTATAGTTGTATAAGCGTAACCTCCATAGTTTTCTTCAACTGTTTCACCAGTAGCGTTTCTAGCGCCAAAAGATCCACCGTCTAAAATTTTCATTTGAATAACTACAAAAGTTCCAACCGCTAAAACACCATTGATGTTTATTACATTATCAGTAACAGTGTAAGGTAGTATATATTCAGTGTAAGTTATGTCATCAGCACTAGTATATAACTTAAAGTTATTTAAAGCATAGTTCACCTGTGTAGGATCAGAACTACCTAGTATTAAGTCTGTATTAAACGTAGATGTAAATTGTTCATTTACAGCTCCAGTAACAGATATAAAACCTTGCGCTCCTGCGTAATACTGTTCATTTGTTTCGACGATTAATCCGCCATCAGGTATTGCCATGTTTTAAGTTTTTGAGTTTTGTTCTTCTTGTTGTACTTGTTGTGATGCTACCTGAATTACAGTTGGGTCATTTATTATAACCCCAGCATACACTAATATTTTTAATATTACACGAGATTGTTCTGAAACGTTTAATTGAAAGTTTATAGAAGTATTGTTGTATGTAAATTGACCATAAGTACCTATGTCATAATTCCATTGTGGTGGAGTAGGGGTTGCTAAATAAGATATATTTATATCGCCAGGTAAAATTATTGTAGTTGGATACACGTATAACTGAGGGTTCTCAGGTAACACTGTTGTGCCTGCCTCGTATAAATATACGGGAAAATCAGTTGTTGGTTGTGTTAATGGAGATAGTAGTAATTGTGTTATCTCTTTTCTTTGTGAATATGCGCCTATTGTTCTGTTTCTATACATTACTGAACCTAATCTATATAAATCTGTAACAACCGCGGTGTCTATGCTAAAAGGATTTGTTCCTGTTATAGCTCCTGGTAAAGTAGAGTTACTTATGTATTTTTGGAAATATTGTAGATCTTCTTCTAAATTCTCAACTCTATTAGCATATTCAGAATTATTTTGAGGACTTCTCAACTGTTGATTTAAGTCATTTAAATAACCTTCAAATATTTCTAGTTGAACTTGAGTTGCGACCCTGTTGAATTCATCAGGCGTCATGTAACCTCGTTGCTGTTGGTTGAGTATTAATAATACTGTCTTATAAACAGTGTCTACGTTTATTGCCATTTGTGTGTTTTTATTATAATATTGGGCCCGAGTGAACGAGCCCTATATTAGTATTACTTGTTTTTAGAGTTTTTTATCTATAGACTTGTAAATTTCTACACCTTCGTCAGTTTTTAAGAAAGCAGCAAATGCACTGAATGGATTTTCATCAAACGGTACGTTCATTAATTTTCTATCATTTGAACCCCAATGTATTGTTCTTTGGTCTGGAGATAACTTTATAATTCCAGCTTCTGAAGCTCTAATTGCAAAGTTTCTAAGTTGAACATTTTCATCATTAGCCAAGCTAATAAATAAAGATGGACTCTTTTTAGCAAACAATAATAAATCTCTTCTAAGTTCTTTAGAGCTCATATTATTTACTTTTGATCCTATTTCTACTCTTAATATTGCTTCAGCATGATCTACATCAAGAGTTCTTGCAGCATTTAAAGCATCAATTTGCATATCTAAAACATCTAATTCATCTTCTGCTTCTTCTAATGCACTGTACTCTTCGTATATTCTTCCTTTTAAAGGATGATATAAGCTTAATAATTTTTGTAAGTTTTGTTTACTTTGTGGAACTCTTAGAAATCCGTCATCAAAACGTATATGACCCATTGTTACTTCACCTTTTTGTTCGTCTACAAATGGCGAATCCATGTTGGTTGCATATCTTATTTCTTTTTGCTTTCCAGATTCTTTATCAAAATAAAGCAAAGCATGTTTTCTTGTATGCTTACCTGGTATTGTTAAAGTTAAAGGAGACTTATCTCCTTTTAAAAAGTATACTCTATCTTTCATTTCCCAGCTTTGTTTAGCTGGTTTTGGTGCTACTTTTGTAGCTACCGTTTGAGGTGCAACCTCTATAGTTTCTGCTTGAGCTTTTTTAGCCATAATATAATATAATTAAATAGTTTATAAGAGTAATAATTACCCCCGTTAATACAACGAGGGTAAGAATTACATTAAAGTTGACTTTTTATAGTCCTTTGAATAATACAAAGTTGTTAGCAGCTTGAGTTACTAAACA
>TARA_B110001452_G_scaffold4089_1_pt1 | contig 12637 bp, 9 predicted proteins | sample TARA_B110001452 | Tara Oceans TARA_B110001452 (sample SAMEA4396971) | marine metagenome | biome: Polar Biome; feature: [DCM] deep chlorophyll maximum layer (ENVO:01000326); material: water (ENVO:00002006), including particulate matter (ENVO:01000060) such as... | depth 25 m
GCACAAGTCCATTGAGTGAAACTCAAATTACGCATAGAAATTGAATTTTTACGCTGTGGTTCATAATTTCATGACATTTATCCATCATGTTCAATAGAACATAGCCTTTCAATGAAGCATGGGCCTCTTGGACCAAGCAGATTTCTCTGTTTTCAAGCAGGGGGAAACTTGGAAGGCCTTTGGAATTGCAGCGTTAATGTTTGTGACCATTTCGTTCGCAGCGCTCTCAATGTTCGACAGCATGGATGAAGTGTTTGCTTCGGACGCTGACCCTGCTCCAATTCCCAACATGATTTTTGAATCCCTTAATCGGAGTGGCGTCGAATCGGTAGTGGCGAACGAGACTGGCTGGATCGACCTCAGCGACCACCGTGGAGACATCATTATTCTTGATTTCATGGCCCACGATTGCAGCAACTGTCACGCTGTACAAGAACACATTGAGGAGAACATGGATGCTTGGGCCGAAAAAGCCAACGCCTCTGGCAAAAACCTCACCATCTTTGGTTATGGTGCGTGGTACGATGAAACAATCGAGTACCTCAACGAAACTTCGGGTGCCTATCATGTTCCTGCCTACCCAACCGGTTTGGGCAGCACCAACGCCGCACAAATCGCAAACAATTCAACAGCCGACCCAGTGCGCCTCTTCACCACTGGTGGTACCGGTCAAATTCCAATTGTAATGATACTTGATTCAGAGGGCTACATTATTGCGAAAGAAGCCACAGGCACCCCCAAAGACAAATGGTCGAAATTTGATGGGGTCCTCGATAAGGCGCTCACAGGAACCGTTGAAGACACCATGGATTCACGCATTGCTTGGGAAGAACCTGGTACATCCTATGTCGCCGTGTTTGTGCTGGGTATGGTGCTCTCTATTCTCGTGTACTTCTCCCCCTGTGCCTTCCCAGTTTTGCCCGGCTTCATCTCATATTACCTTTCTTTGGGGGCGCGAGAAGATGAACTGATCGCCGAAGGGAAACTGAAAACGAAGATGCCGTCTTCATGGGTCATCGGTTTGCTGTCTGGGGTCGGTATGTGGACCTTCTTTGGTATCATTGGCATCCTTGCCATCGTCATGGGTGAAGCCTTTGCCGCCTCTGGTTTGATTCATTGGATTGCAATCTTTATTGCTTTGCTATTGATCGTATTGGGGTCCATGATGTTGATTGGAATAACATCGAAGTTGATGGGCTTTGTTGATGGCTTCGTACGCAAATACAGCACCACTGAGGCAGATGAAACCTTCACTCCACGCCGAAACATGTACCTCTATGGATTTGGCTATGCTGCGGCATCCATCGATTGTACAGCAGCAGCAGTTCTGCCCTTCGTTCTCTACTTGAGCACGCTTGGACGATCAGCGATTGGCGTTGGAATTGGCGGCTTGATGCTGGGCTTGTTGGTGCTCATGATCTTCGTCACAGTCGCAGTCGGTATGGGACGCCAAGTAATGATTAATTTCCTGCGCCGCTCGACGGGTATGATCAAGATGGTTGGCTCTTGGATGATGATCATGGCTGGTATTAGCCTCACCTTGTACCTTACAAATTCTCCTTTAGTCAGCATTATTTTTGGCTGATTACCGCTCCATTGCAGCGTCAAACCGTTCAGCGTACACCTCTGTTGCCACTCTGTCAAGCGCTGGCTTCATCCAATACCGCCAAGTCACGTAAGCAAAAGCAAGCCCAGTTGCTACGTCCCAGATGTAATGCTGTTTGGTGTACATGGTGGACAAGATCAGCATGGCCCAAGCGAACAGGAGGCCCCAATGCAAAATCTTCAGTTTTGTGGTTTCGGAAGGGTACCAGTATCGCAGCACAAACACCACTTGAGTGCTTTGAACAACGTGCAAGGAAGGCCAAGAATTCCACGGCGTATCCAATGAATGCATGAATTGGTAATACGGGTACCAGAAATCACCTTGATTCAATTGATCTTTAATTGGACCTCGCAAATCAATTTCAACCGGAGCGAGTAAAAAGACGGCAAAAACCATCCAGCAACTGATGGTCATCATCTGGTGGAAGATGATGTTTTGACGCCACATTGTGTCTGTTTTGTGGCCAAGGAATGCAGCTGCGGGATAATACAGATAGAGGGTGAGGTAAGGAATAAACATCCACGGAAGGAAAGTGAGGTTCGTGTCGAAAGCCAAGGTCGGATCAAAGGCTTCTCGCTGAAGGTAATTGGAAACATGGTTGATGGTCGTGTATGGCAGCGCGTTGAACACCCCCATCATCAGTATAATGACAACCGTCAACCTGCGATTGGCCCACGTTGAACGCTTTGACCAGTGGTACTTCCAAAACCACCAAGGTTCAGTCCCACGGCTTTTCATTAAGCAAATCCAACCTCGCTGAGCGTGTAAAGATAATGCCGGCGGATGAGGTGGGGATGGGGAAAAGGGGGTCTTCTTTTGGATGGGCCATGTTGGTGATCACTCTTCTTCTGAACTGAACAGTTCTCGCCAAGTCAGCACCCTGTCTGCGATGAGGGTGGCCTCCTCCGGATCGTGAGTGACATGTATGGCGGCAGTGGATCTCTGCTTGAGCCATTGGCGAGTTTGGAGTGCAAGTGTTCGTCGTGTTTCTAAATCCAGAGCCGAAAAAGGTTCATCCAAGAGCAACACTTCCGGTTTACCGAGCATTGCTCGAACCAAGGCAACCCTCTGAGCTTCTCCACCTGAAAGGGATTCAACTCGGCGCTTCTCGAACCCCTCCATTTGAACGAAGGACAATTCCTGAGCGATGGTGGTATGTTGTTCAGCTTTTGGGATTTTTTTCTCAAAGCCCAATGCAATGTTTCCAGCAACGTTGAGGTGTGGGTAGAGGATTGGTTTTTGGAACAAGTATCCAATGGCTTCACTGCCGCGATGGCTCTCAATTTCAAGTTCTCCAGAGTCTGGTTGTTCAAGGCCCACGAGGCATCGCAGGAGCGTTGATTTGCCACAACCACTTGGTCCGAGGATGGCTACAATTTCCCCATCATGCAACGTGAGGTTTAATCCGTTTAGAACATGGATTTCTCCAAAAGATTTCGCTAGGTTGGTTGCTTTGAGCACTGTTTTCTTTGACATTCAAAACCCTCCCCCATCGCCTTCCGGCCGAAAACGTTCAGCCATGAAAAACAACAGGAAGGTAATGGCCATGAGCACGGTTGCCGCAGCCATGGCGGCGGGTTGAATCAAGGGATCAAATTTTGGCCTTGACATCAACTGATCCACAACCACCGAAAGGGTGTCCCATGAACCAGCCCGCACAATCAGCCAAGACGCTCCAAACTCACCAAGTGAGAAAGCAACCGTCAACGAAGAAGCAACGACTGCAGGTCCCCGTATGAAGGAGAAATAGCCATGATACCAAGTTTGAAGCGGGTTAAGATTCAACACCAACGCTTGCTCCTTCCACTCAGGTTCGACAGCCCGCATCGCAGGCAACATCACGCGGACAACAAACGGAACGGTAAGGATCACGTGAGGAAGAACAGGGAGGAAACTCCATTGGAAAAGGGCAGGCATTGTTTTCAAGACGCCAAGCAGCACACCAAGTCCTACCATCACGGCAGAAACAGCAAGTGGGAGTAAGGTCAAGACATCAAGTGCTTTTGCCATTCTTGGTCGATGTTGAAGTTCCAGTGCATGGATGCTTGAGGCCAACATCCAGCCCGTTGGCAGTGCGATGCATAAAGTGCAAAAAGCATAGAGAAGAGAGTTTCCAAGTGCTTCACCAACTCCCATCGTCGACAAATCACCAGACCAAGCCGCACGCCACCCTTCAACGCTCCACTGAGGGGCCATACCGGAAGTGAACGAACCTTCTCGAACCCTGAAGGAGGCGAAAAAGGCCGCTAGCATTGGTGCCAATGTGAACCCAGCACCAGAATAGACAATCAGGCGAGCGCGCCAATTCGGAGGGCCCCTCGCACTGCGAGCCCCACCTTCTGAAATCAATGAAAAGCGAGTAGAATGACGCTGTTGAAGCGTAGAGGTGAGGTAGAGTGCTGCCAAAAGAATTAGAAATTGAACCATTGATGCAGACATGACAATTTCGCTCGTGTCGACTCGATAGTTCTCGATGCCTGCTGATCCTCCATAAGAAGCCATCAAGGATTCGAGGGTGTTGTTGAACGGAGCAAGCCATTTGACCAAAGCAAACGAAGTGAAAGAGAAGAGAAAACTTAGCGATGCGGCGCACAACACAGCAGGTCCAAGAATCGGCCACCAAAGATGGCGGAACCGTCCAAGGCGAGTTTTCCCCTGCCCTAAGAGTCCGATTTGTTCTTCCCATGCCGGATCAAGGCGAGCCACCGTCGGTTCGACAAATCGAATCATCAACGACAGGTTGAACCATGCATGGGCGAAAATAAGGGCAATGAAGTGCCCGGGGTGATCCCATCCTGTTCGAGCGGCTAAGTCCCCTATTAGGCCGGTTTCCTTGCGCAGGTCGATGCCCAGTGTGTGCAACAATCCACCGTCATCGACCAACAGGAGGAAACCCATAGCAGCCACGATGGCCGGCATGACAAACGGTACAGAAAATAAGGCTCGAAAAAATGCAGGTCGGCGCCACTGGTAACGACCTAAGCACCACGCAATCGGTAAGCCAATGACAACAGTCAGTGCTGCTGAGGCGGTGGCTTCCAAAAGGGTGTAATGTAGGGCTTCTGTGGCTCCATAGACGTCACTGAACCGCCACAAGGCCTCCCAAGGTGTGTGGCCGGTGACTTGCTGTAACCTTGCTAATGCATAGATGAATGGCAAACTCGCCAGCGATAGGTAGGCGAGGATCGAGATGCCCCGAATTGCCCACTTCGATGTTGGAGTCATCGCCAAAGCATCCCTCAAGCTTGCTGAGTTGCTGCTTTCCAGGCGTCCAGCCATGCATCCATGTTGGCGTCAATTTCCTCATAGGTCATGGTTGTCACCACAGACGGAACATCGGCATGGTGCCGGTAGCCATTCGTTTCGGGCAAATCGGTCCCCTCGAGAACAGAGTACATGAGGTTGTTTTCAGGCATGTTGGTGTTGACATCGGTTGAGAGCAAATAATCGATGAAGAGGTTTGCTCCATTGACTTGGGCTGCGCCGTTTATGATTCCGGTGTATTCCACTTGATGGAAACTGGAATGGTCCAACATCAACGATGTCGAGTGAGTGTAGTTTTCGGCATAGAACGCTTCCACACCGGGCGAATGGCAGTAGGACACCGTCATCCAGGCATCACCGATATAGCCCTCAGTGTACTCACCGTAACCACCTGTGTAATGCGTCTCATAGGCTTCAGTCCATCCTGTTGTGATGATTGCATCATTGGCCAACATGTCGGTCCACCATGCCATAGCGTCGCCTTCAGTTTCGTAACTGAAGTACTCCATGGTCGCCACTAAAAAGGCCCGGCCTGGTGAGGATGTCACAGGTGAAGGGAAGGCGATTTTGCCTTTCCACTCTTCCTCAGTCAAGTTGTGCAGGTGAGTTGGCACCGTCATGTTCGCTTCGCTTAGAGCGTCTTCATCATAATTGAGGCACACATCACCCTGATCGAAAGGAATGGCTTGATCCCCTGCGTAGAAGGCAGAAGCAGAACTTGCGATGTTGACCGGTGTTGCTGCATGGGGTTGGAGCAGGCAATTCTCGATGGCTGTCGGCAAGTAGGTGTTGTCCAGGCCAATCATCAAATCAGCTTGTTGAGCACTTTTCGTTAACATCATTTGGTCCAGAATGCCACCGGCATCGTCGACCTTAATCATCTCAACCGGAATGCCAGTTTGGTTTGTGAATTCATCGGTGACCGTTTCCGAAAGGGCTGTAATGTCATAGGTCAAGATTCGCAACACACCGTCATCAGCGTGCCCTGCAGGCAGGACTGAACAATCATCGTTTGATTCCGTCTGTTCCAGGCAACCTGTGAGCGGGGCGAAAAGAAGCACGCACATCAGCAAGAGAGCGTTCAACTTCATGCCGCAGCCTCCCCAAGAGCGCCAACGATTTGGTGGGTTCGGTCCACCAATTCAAGTGGATTGTGCGCCAGAACGTAGAGCGAAGGTTCCCATCCAAAAGCACCTTCATCAAGCAGAACATCATGCTTACCGTTGCTTCCTGAAACTTCACCTTTTGGAGCAAATCCAAAGGTGTAGCCAAGTTGTTCGCATGCTTGTTTGATCCGTTCAACTTCGACACCAGTTTCGTTCATTGGAGGACGGATGTTGAGAGCGGCGACTTTTGCCTCGTCTTGGCTGTGCACGGCAAGGAGCAAATTCGCCAAGTGCTTGGAAGTTCCAAATGCCGGGGTTTCGTGGTGGCGCAACGCTCCATCGACCAGCGTGATGCGGCCAGGGAAGGCTGCCACTTCCTCGGTGCTGAACGCACCATGTGTGCAAGAAGCAATGTTGAGTCCAACTGCTGGCACTGCTTTGCCAATGCGCTTGACATCCAATCGGCTTGCAGCCCATTCGAGTCGACGAAGAAGGGCTCGTTGTTCTTGCCCAGCATCGAGATCCAGTCCAGTGAGGGTTTTGTCAAACCGAAGGGTATGATTGCCGGTGAATTGCAGTTCAACGATGAGCCGCTGGCGCACGACCTGTATGTCCGGGCCCATGTTGGCGAGCGCTTGTGAGAGTTCATTCCCCCAACTGTCGATGGTCGCTTCATCAGCAGTGGCACCGAGAGCGCTCGGTGTCTTTTGCATCTGCCGTGAAATGGTGCTCTGGGTTGAGCCAAGCAGGTCTGCAATGTCATTTTGTGACCAGCCCTTTGTACGGAGGTCCTTCGCTACGTGTTGGTGTAATCGTTCAAGCCACTTGTCGCCAATGATGCCGAGCATACCATGTGGTTCGGACCTCTCCTATTCAATGTTGCTCGTAAATTATGCAGTATGCATGAGTTTGGCTGCCGACTCTGAATCAACGAAATTACTGTTCTGTTGCATTGATTCGAGTGGCTAAATCGATGTACGGCGCCAACCTTTGCTCCCAATTCATCACCGCTCTGCCTGACGGAGAGGGCAAGATCCACACTTCGATGCCCTCGAACTGCCCGGGCCATAACGATGGCCGCTCGCCCTTGTCAAGCTGCCCATGTGCGCAACGGCTGAGGGGCGGGGTGAACAGATGCTTCCATTGGCGCTTTCCGACGAAACAGATGCGTTTGAGTGAACCGTTCATGCTTGTTGCATACTTCTCTATTCGTTTTAGGAATACGGGGATATTCGCCACCATTTCTCGCTTATCAATGGCTCCAGCATTGTTTCCCGGTAGTTCCAACACGTCACAGAACCCAAAACCAAACCTTTCCACCATTTCATCGTCGCTTTCCACTTTTTGAACGCCATTGAGGCCTGATTCCTGAATCAGCACCCAAAAGCGATTGCTTGGATTCGCAAAAAAACGACCTGTTTCCCATGTGGACAGCGATGGGTTGTGGCCGACAAAGAGGGTGTGACAGGGTGGTTGATGGGGCAGAGGTAACTTCGCCCTGTACGCAGCCATGCCTTGGCGAGCGGTTGGGACAGTGATGTACTTTGCAGTTGGGCCATTGCTTTTCGACCACAGCCTTCTAAGTGCCGCCGCGATGCCACAACCACTGGAGGCGTCTGATGGAACTCGAAGTTTTTGTCAATCAATTGTGTGAGCGTATTATCGCATACATCAACAGCGCTGAACAACCAGGGAAAGTTGTTGATTTCACCCCTGCCGAGTCGTTGTCAAAGATCACCGATGTGAGTTTACCACTCGAGGGGAATGGCGTGGACGCAGTGTTTGATGACATTGATGAATTTATCCGCAGGTGCGTCAAAACCAATCGTCCAGAGTTCATGAACCCACTTTGGGGTGGATTGAACACGACAGGATTTGCTGGCGAAGTCATTGCAGCGCTCACCAACACTTCGATGTACACCTACGAACTTGCTCCGTTTGCAACGCTTATCGAACAAGCGATACTCAAACGCATGGGTGAATTGGTTGGGTTCTCGGGTGGCGCAGGGACGCTTTCTACAGGGGGCTCAAACGGCAACATGCTTGGTATGTTGTGCGCAAGGGAAGTAGCCTTCCCGTCTTCCACCCATCGGGGCATCGATGGAACTAAAATGGCAGCCTTTGTATCCTCTGAATCCCATTATTCGGTCCTAATGTCTGCCAATGTCATTGGAATTGGCCATCGGAACCTGTTCAAAATTGCTTGCGATGCCGATGGGCGCATGAAGCCGGATGCTCTGCTTGAAGAAATTGCTCGGGCACGGCAAGAAGGTTTGACCCCGTTTTGCGTGGTCTCCACATCAGGTACCACAGTTCGAGGCGCTTTTGATCCACTCAAAGCCATTGGGGAAATTGCTCATGCTGAAGGGATGTGGCACCATGTTGACGCAGCTTGGGGCGGTTCTGCCATGTTCTCTGCAACCCTTTCCAAATTAATGGACGGTGTCGAACTTGCAGACAGCGTTTGCTGGGATGCACACAAAATGATGGGCTTACCCCTCATCTGCAGCGCCTTCATGGTCAAGCAGTCTGATGTTTTGGCCAAGGTCTGCGCCCACGGTAATGTCGCACACTACCTCTTCCATGAAAGCAGTAAGGACCATGATTTAGGACGTTATTCCTTGCAATGCGGTCGGCGCAATGATGCGCTAAAACTGTGGCTTGCGTGGCGAGAATGCGGCGACGCTGGCTGGGCTGCTCTTGTGGAGAAGTACGTCGGCCTTGCAGATCATTTGCAATCAAGAATTGATGCACATCCAAACCTAGAAATGATGTCACCCCGTTCATGGACCAATGTTTGCTTCAGGTACGTGCCAGCAGCAGCGGGCATGGACCTCAACGAAGTCAATTCCGAAGTCCGCAGCCGGGTCATGGAAAATGCAAACTTCATGGTGAGCAGATCAAACATTGGTGAAGATGTCATTATTCGTTCCGTCATCTCCAACCCTGGAATCACTGAGCACTCACTTGATGCTTTCATCGATGAACTGCTTCGAATTGGAAACGATGTTGAAACGGGCATGCCTCGTGAGCCATCGTTCTGAGGGGACTGCAACCGCACACCTGCGAATTTAAACACATCATAGGGGCAGACATCGGCCATGGGCTGATCGATTCATCCAGTGGAGCATTGAATCGTCAGATTCACGAAGAGTGTCAATAACCTACGGCAGTGGAAGCAAGAAAAGATATAGGTCGAATTATGGTTAAAGCACATGGCCATTCGATTCAAGACCGCTTTGATCCTCCTCTCAATTGGTCTGCTGCTTGGTCTAAGTGGCTCACCCCTCGCCATGGCTGAAGTGAACGAAAAAACCACTCCAGAATTGATGACTCGCATCATGATGTTGCCCCCAGAAGCAGAGGTGACAGGGATGCACATCGATGCCAACGGCAACTTCTTCGTCAACGCTATGCATCCAGATGAAGACAAGTACAAGGCGACCATCGGTGTCATCAATGGAATTGATTGGAATCACCTTCCTGCAGCCGTACCAGAACTCGATTCATCCAGCAGTGAAAACGACATATGGCACGGAATCAGAACGTCGTATGGGGACTACCAGGTCATCCTACAAAGCGGCGATGACCTCACTCAAGGAGGTGTTGCCGGAGGGATTTATGCTGCAGATGACGGCGCCCAACTCCTCGTCAGCAAGAAACCAGACTACAATGCGTTCGTCCCACTGAATGCTGCTGGCACCCACGGCTACCTCTACACTGCATGGGAAGATCGCCCAGCAGGTCTCAGCCAATTGGAAATTGAATGGGACACTGCTTCCTCGAACTGGGCGCTGTTGAACAGCAGCATGCTAAACCTCAGCAGCATCAACGGAGGTTGGGTCTTTTGCTTTGGTAGCATGAGTCCATGGGGCTCACCCCTTTTCTCAGAGGAACTCTATTTCGATAACACTCAATATTGGAATGATGTAGGGTTCAGGTACCATTCAGATCAACTTCGATTGGAGAACTATCTCGGTTTCTATCCCAATCCCTACGATTATGGATACATCGTGGAACTTGAAAATGCAACAACATCCGAACCAAATCTGAACAAACACCTCGCAATGGGTCGCTTCTCTCATGAAAACGCTGAAGTCATGCCGGACGAAAAGACGGTTTACCTTACCGATGATGGGTATGACACGGTCCTTTTCAAGTTCGTTGCGGATGCTGCAGGAGACCTAAGCGCTGGGACGCTTTATGGTGCAAAAGTCACTCAAGATGATTCAAGGGACTCGGCCACAACAGGGTTTGATGTTGATTGGATGGAAATGGCCTCATCGTCAAACGTGGAAATTCAAACTTGGATCGATGACTACAATGGAATTACCACTGATGATTTCATTGCTGGTCAGAACTCCTACATCTCGGATGAAGAGATTAATGACTGGGCCGAAGGACGTTTAAATCAAGATTTGAATGGAGATGGAAAGGTAGGTTCTGCCTTGGATGACCGAGTTGCCTTCCTCGAATCCCGTAAGGCAGCTGCTGCCCTTGGTGCCAGTGATGAATGGAACAAAATGGAAGGGGTCGCATTCAATCCAAACGCCCCTGAACACCTCTACTTGGCCATGTCGAGGATTGAATCCGCCATGACCGATGGACAGGACGATATCGATGTGACACAGAATTCCTGCGGAATTGTCTATCGCATGACGGTGGCTGAAGCATGGAACGTGAACCGAATCGATCCTGTGCTCTCTGGGGGTCCATACACGTCCACTGCCCAATACAAATGCGATGTAGACAACCTCGCTGGTCCAGACAACCTTCTCGTTCTTGATGACGGCAGGGTTCTCATTGGTGAAGACACGTACCATCACGAAAGCAACATGGTATGGCTCTGGGGTGAGAACACACAGCATACAAGCGTCGATGAACACATCACTCTGAACCATGTCAAGCTGGTCAGCGCTCCAGCAACCGATGACTCGGCATGGGTCTATGAGTACCAAACTGAAGTCAACGATGTAAAAATTGGTTTGTCCTACACTGCCTTCATCGTTGCTAAGGAACTTGGCGATGATGATGTGAAGGGCTTTTGGCTGTGGAATGGGATTGAGACCAACGGTGAGCAGTATGCCCGGACCTTTTCATTGCAGCCGGGATGTTACTTCATCAACGCCTCTCTCTATGAGAGTGACGATTTGAATGCCGATGCGGAGAATGCATCATTGGTGTCCTACGTTCAATCTGATTTCGTCGTTGGAAACGGAACATGCATCGATGGCGAGTACTCTTATGATGCTGTAGAATCACTTGAGGGTACGAATGACACAACCGATGAAGATCTCCCTGGCTTTGGAACATGGCTCAGCATCACAGCAGCGATCGGGGCGGTTCTTGCGACGTCTCGACATAGGTCCAGAGACGACCGTTGCGAGTGAAGCGTTCATGGCGCAGCGTTGCGACTGCACACGAGCAAAATGCCCTTCATTCCCGTGAACACAAGGCCACCCATGCACTCGTTTACGAACGAAAGGAGATCTCTTGTGGAAGGGATAAACTTGCAGGGGTGTTGCCAATGATTCGATACAGACCTCAGGTCCCCAGAACACCAGTTCCTCTTCTTCCGAGGCACAATGGCCCCTTGAATGCCGTTCCTTAGAGCGTTTCAAGAGCCTTCACAAGGTCTTGCCATAGGTCTTCCATGTCCTCGATACCAACCGACAAGCGAATCAAGCCCGGAGTCATTCCTGCATCATAGCGTTGCTTTTCTGGAACAGCTGCATGCGTCATTGTCCATGGATGGTTGATGAGGGATTCGATGCCCCCCAAACTTTCTGCCGTTGCAAACAATTTCAACTGGGCTGCGAAATTTCGAGCCCCCGCTTCCCCTCCTTTGACCTCCAGGGAAATAATGCCACCAAAGGCATTCATTTGCCGTTGTGCGATTTCATGGGTTGGGTGGCTTTCCAGTCCTGGATAAAAGAGGCGAGTGACCTTTTCATGTTCCTCTAACCGTTCTGCCAACGCTTGGGCACTCTCACAATGACGGTTCATTCGTAAAGCGAGGGTTCGCAATCCTCGAAGGATGAGGAAGCAATCCATCGGTGCTGGGACTGCACCAACTGCATTTTGCAAGAATGAAATCTTTTCAGCGAGTTCCTTGCTTTGGGTGATCAAACAACCACCGATGACATCACTGTGGCCACCGATGTACTTGGTTGTTGAATGAACAATGATGTCTGCCCCTAACTCGAACGGTCGCTGTAGAATGGGCGTTGCAAAGGTCGAATCAACAACAACAAGGAGACCGTGCTTTTTTGCTTCAGCGGCTAATGATTTGATGTCATGGATCGTGAGAAGTGGATTCGTTGGACTTTCAAGCCAGAGGATTTTCGAGTTTTCACGCACAACGTTTGCAAGGTCGCCGCTTTTCAATGGAGAATAACTTGTTTCAATGCCGAACCGCGAAGCAATTTGGTCGAACAAGCGTACTGTGCCACCATACAAATCGTCGCATGCGATGACATGGTCGCCTTGTTTGAGCATTTGACTTATGGTTGTAATCGCTGCCATTCCGCTTCCAAAGCAAAAGCCATACGCTTCTTGGTGAGGCGATTCCATTTCTGCAAGTGCTCGTTGAAGAGCATTTCGAGTGGGGTTATCTCCACGTGCATATTCATATCCAAGATGGTCAGCAAAATCGTTCTGA
>TARA_B110001452_G_scaffold75653_1_pt1 | contig 12581 bp, 10 predicted proteins | sample TARA_B110001452 | Tara Oceans TARA_B110001452 (sample SAMEA4396971) | marine metagenome | biome: Polar Biome; feature: [DCM] deep chlorophyll maximum layer (ENVO:01000326); material: water (ENVO:00002006), including particulate matter (ENVO:01000060) such as... | depth 25 m
TACAGACGAATACATGGGTTCGCAGTCCGTCCTATACATCCCTAGGCTTAGAACGCCTTCTACGAGGCAATCTGTGAAGTCGCCTCAGATCATTCGTTTACTTCAGCGTCATTCAATAGACCAAAGGCACGAGCATCTTCCTCTTCAGCGACTCGTATTCCTTCTTCAAGGTCGACTCGACTTGTCAGGAACGTACCAGCAAGAATCACTATGGTGATACTCAGAATTGCAACACGGCTATCGAAAGTTGTACTCGCAACTGCATAGAGCGCTGTACCAATCATAGCAGCTGACTTTCCAAGGAATCCAAAGAATCCAAAGAATTCAGAAGCACGAGACTTAGGCGTAAGTTGAGAGAACATCGACCGTGCTTGAGCCCCTGCTGAACCCATAGCGCATCCTACAAACAAACCGAGAATGACCCATTGCATCGAAACGCCAAGACCTAGAGGCTCCCATACGTAATCTCGCATCAATTTAGCCCATCCATCAATCAAACCGCCTTGTTCCACTTGTGTTGGATGCGTATCGCCTACTTCTGACGAACCAGCAATTGATTCATTACCACCGATGATGATGATTGAGAAACGATGATCATTCGTATTATTAAATTCTGCAACCAATGCAGTAGCATTTCCTTCAGAGATGGTCTTTATTTCATTCTCATCCTCAGTCGCCTGTTCTGCTAAGAAGGATGCTCCAAAGACACCTACTCCAACCAACAAGAACGCTGCAAAAATGCCCATCATGCCCAAATTAGCTCTTTGAATAAACATAATTCCTGTTCCAAAGATACCTACAAATGCCAGGATGAAGAGACATACAAGAAGTCCCTTACCCATTGTGCTTGATCCAGATGCTTCTACGCTGTAATCGGTTTCGGGGAAGTGTTCTTGGAATCCATCTCTAAATTCTGCATCTCCAGCAGAATCTTCTGCAATCCAGCCTTCATATCCACGATCATACAGGGTTGTGAGTTCATAGACTCCGTCATCTGTTGTGTTGTCTCCATCAGGATTGTCATTCCACTCGAATTGGAAATCATAGCGTGCTGCATCTTCTTCTCCTTCGAGTTCGAGTGGTGCAAAACCAGCAGCAGTTACTGAAACAGCAGAGTAGATGATGAGAGCAAGCATCAAAGCAAACTTTGTGCCCTTCTTTTCTGCGAGTTTACCGAATACAAAGGTCATAGGAACTGCTACAACGTTGACTGTTAGCAGCAAGATTACGTTCATACTTGGGTTCAAACGAAGAATGGATTCACCGAATGCACTTGCCATACTTGCGATGGTGTTTACACCATCATAGAACAGGAGGTAGGCGATGAGGAAAAAGGCCAACACCTTGAATTTGCGAATTTCCTTAGCAGTGGTATAAACCTGGCCGTATGCCAGTTTTGTTGCCCCAATTACACGTCGGAAATTATTCTTACCAAAACTATTCCATTCGACATGTTCTGCAATTTCAGGTTCAGGCGTCCACTGGAAGATGAGTGCTCCAAAGCCCCACCACCATAAGGAAGAAGTCACAAAGATGACTGCGAGTTTGAAATCAGTGTCCCAGTTAAGACCAAGAAGAACAACGAGATGGAAAATGAGAAGGATTGAACCTCCCATGAAACCGTACATGTACCCCCAAGTGGAAACCTTGTCTTGATCTTCTCTCTTTCCGAGATAAGGCATGAAGGAATAATAGATGACGTTACCACCAGTAAAGCCAATTGTACCAATCGTAAACATAACTGCAAGGACAATATATCCGTCTGAACCAAAGTACGGAGCAGCACCCATGAGGGCAGTGAATGCAATACCAGCAACGGTGTACCATTTCAGAAGTTTCTTCTTAATCGGCATTTTATCTGCAATCACACCTAATGCAGGAGCAGTTGCAACAACAAAGACCATTGAGAATGTGAGGATTGTTGCATAAAATGTGTCTCCTGATTGAGTACCCGTAGCCTGATTGTACAAGCTTGCCATCAACGCAGGAGCAATGACAGTCATAACAGTCAATGCATATGCTTGGTTGGCCCAATCAAAGAAATACCAGCCTTTCAAAGCCTTTTCTTCATCAAATGAAAGTGACTTACTCGCATCCATTGGTGAATTGTTTTGTGTAGATTCTATAACTTCGGTCATGGTATCCCTAACTACACCACGTTTGACATGGTTTATCAAAAGCGACCCTACAAATGAGTATAATCTACCATATTATAGCGAGTTACAAAATTTCAAACCAGAGATAACAACTGGCCAACTCATGAGCCAACAATTTAAGCGAGTTCTTGTCACAGGTTGCACTGGATTTCTCGGGCGTCAAGTAACCAACGAGTTTCTTTCGAGAGGCTACTTTGTTCGAGGCACTACACGATCAAAAGCAGAAACATTTGAATCAATAAAGAGTGATTTCGATGCAGGTGATCGTTTTGAAGTATGCACTACTGACCTCCTTTCAGATGCTGGATGGCCAGATGCAATGGAAGGAATTGATGCAGTCATCCATACAGCCTCCCCATTTTCTGCTCAAGAACCGAAGGATGAACAAGTCCTCATCCGACCAGCGAGAGAAGGGACAATTCGAGTTCTGACCCATGCATATAATGCAGGAATACGTAAATTTGTGATTACGTCATCGACTGCTGCTATTTCTGGAGCAACACCCACAAAGAAAAATCAGACTTATTCGCATGAGAACTGGACAGACCTTGAGCAAGATGTATCTGCGTATACCAAGAGCAAAACACTTGCAGAAAAGGCTGCATGGAAATTTATAGAAGAGAAAACAGATGCTCGTTTAACTACTGTAAATCCAAACGTTATCTTTGGCCCCTTGCATAGTGGTTCTTCCGGAACCTCGTTGAGAATTATAGAATCCATCATCAGTAGTTCATACCCTGGTTTCCCAAAGATCAGTTTTGCACCAGTTGATGTCCGAGATGTAGCTTGGATGCATGCTGAAGCGTTAGAAAACGAACACCTTGTTGGTGAGAGATTGATGATGTCTTCAAGTCCGATTACAATGCCTCAAATTGCTCGTATCCTAAAATCAAAAGGCTGGAAAGTGACAACAAGAACGCTGCCAAATATTGTGGTCCGATTCATGTCTATCTTCATCAAGGAAGCCAGATTGATCACAAGCGGCTTAGGTACGACCAGTTACTACGACTGTTCTAACACTGAAGAGAAGACTGGATGGGTATCAAAATCTCACGAAGAGATGATTCTTTCAGCAGCGGAATCATTGAAAGATCAATGATCTCGAATGATGATGTAGCGACCAAGGGCTTCTTGCCACATAATCTCTTTACCAGCTTCGATATTCATTCCTTCACCAGGAAGTGGAAGAATCATCATTGAGTGGTCCCGCATGTTCATTGCATGAACTTCTCCGTTATCGATATGGGTCACCATAGCAGTTCCCTTTTCAATCATTGGAACGTTGATGGAATCAGTTACGGTCCCAACGTGTGAAATTTTCTTACCGGTAAAAATACTTTCAAGAGAGAGACGAGCTTTTGCTGAACCGTGCTTTCCCGGCTTGGATTTAGAGATACTCAAAATCTTGTAAGCTTCTTCATCAACGACACAAAAACGTCCAACTTTTAGGGTTCGAATTTCTACTCTATCAGTTCCTGGCATAAATAATCCGCATAGGTGGTGGCTTAAGACAGTTGGGTTTTCGATTGTAGAATATCAGAGTTCTCGGACATCAAAACGCTGCCCAGATTGCTCAATTGAATGAGTTGTAATCAATGAAAGCAATTTCTTTGCGACATCCTTTGCGTCACTTAATTCACCGTCTTCATAGTAACCAACAAACGAAGAGAGTGAAGGAAAGTCCTCAGAATTTGTAGAACGAATCTCCTTTTGCATATCTGTATCAACAATACCAGGAGCGATGGATATTGCAGTAATCCCGTCTCTTTTACCCTCTTCAGCCAAGCATCTTGCCCACATATCTTGGCCTGCTTTGGCAACACAATAGGATGACCATGATTCCAATGGGCGTAAAGAAGCACCACTTGAAATCGTAGTTACTCGACAATGGTCAGAAGACTGCATCAATGGGTAAATCCCTTTTGTGAGTCGTTGAACTCCAATGAGATTCACCTGGATATTTTCAGCCCAAGCATCACTTGGGGCTTTACTCATTGGCATTATTGGAGTGATCATACCAGCGTTATGGACAATCCCATCGATTTTCTTGAAGTCATTATTGAGAGCCATTATGGCTTTGTCGATTGATTCATTATCAGCCAAGTCACAAACAATAGAAGAAGATGAAGTTGATATTAACTGCACCATCTCTCTGGATTTTTCCAATGATAGTGTATCACGTGCGAGTAAAATAACCTCAACGCCTGAGGTTGCCAAAGCGAGGGACAGTTCCAAACCAATACCTTTCGAAGCACCAGTGACAAGGTACGTTTTTTGTTCCATAGACGTCCCTGCCAATGAAAGTATTGATACTTTTCCGAAATCAGAATTCAAACAGGAGTATAAGAATCAAGAATAAGACCGAAAGATGTGTTCGGTCTTCCAGAGTATCTCTCCGAACGTTGTATACAAGGGAATGATCACTCCTCGATCGGACAATCTGGCCCTGTTGTCATCTGGCTAAAGTCATCATTTAGGACAGAAGAGAACCCAGCAATCGATGCAGGGCGTATTATTGCTAACAAACACAACCTTCCTCTTTTCATCTATCATGGAATAGACGAACGATATCCTCATGCATCTCTTCGACATCACAATATGCTTCTCGATGCTTCTGTCGATATGCATCATGGATGTACAAAAATCGGAGTAGACTACTTCTTACATGTGGCAAGAGAAGGAAATCGTCAATCTGTAATGAACGAATTATCTAAACAAGCAAGCCTGATTATAACAGACCTTTTCCCATTACCCCCGTGGAAGAATTGGGTAAAACATGTTGCTGAAAAAGCAACGTGTCCAGTTATTGAAATCGATTGCCATTGCGTTGTACCGATGCCAGTCTTTGGTAAATCCGTCGATCGTCCATTCAAGTATAGAGACGCAACAAAGCGACTACGCAAAGCGAGAATCAATAACATATGGCCCAAACTTGAGATTAAAAATATATCATGGAAGGGCACTCTTCCATTTACTCCCGTTGACATCGATGCTGAAATTAAACCAATGAAGAAACGATTCAACCTGCTAAAGAAATGCGATATAGACGCTACAGTACTACCTGTTTGGAATGAGAAAGGAGGCCAATATAGCGCTTTGAGCAGATGGGATGAATTCAAACAATCTGGCCTTTCGGGTTATGCACGAAGGAGAAATAAATCAGAAGACCCCAACGGTGTATCTCGATTGTCAGCAGCCATTCATTATGGCATGATCTCTGTAATGAAAATTGCAAGAGAAACAGCTTCCTTTGGCACTAAATCTGCAGACAAGTTTCTTGATGAACTCTTAATCTTTAGAGAACATGCTTGGCATCACTGTTATTCATGTTCAGACCCATATGAATCTCACAATCTCCCTCAATGGGCGAAAGAGTCCTGGAGAGATACTGAAAGCGATGTGCGGACCATTGTGCTGAATATGGAGCAATTCGAATTCAGTCAAAGCCCAAGTACCCTCTGGAATCTATGTCAAACCTCGTTATATCGTCACGGAGAGTTGCATAACAATCTCAGAATGACTTGGGGTAAAGCCACACCGCTCTGGACCAAGAGTTTGGAGGAATCAATGGCTATGGGTCAACATCTTAATGATAAATTTGCACTGGATGGACGAGACCCTTCATCAATTGCAGGCGTTCAATGGTGCCATGGGCTCTTTGACAGAGCGTTCTATCCACCATTACCAGTGATGGGTGTTGTTCGTAAAAGAGATATTGAAACTCATAAATCAAGACTCGATTTAACCAAATATGAACATCATGTGTTACGTAAACCTAGTGAGCAATCCCATCCATTCATCATCATAGGAGCTGGCTATTCTGGAGCATATGCTGCTTACTTATTGAAATCCTATGGTTACGATGTTCTTGTTCTCGACAAAGGAACAATCCCTGGAGGGAGATCCTCAACCAAAACACGTCCAGAAGGAATCTACAATCATGGAAACGGACAAATCTGGAACACAGAACGTCTCTCAGAATCTACAACTGAGCACAATGCAGATCAGCAAATACATCAATGGCTAGAAGGCATAGAAGTTGTATGCGAAACAAAAGTTACACGCATCAGTCATCAAGATCAATGCGTCCACGTTGAAGATGATAATGGTACAGTTTGGAAATCGGATGCACTGATTATGACGTGTCCCATTCCTCAATGTTACGAACTAATTTCGAGCGATTTACCTGATGAATGGGCGAGTCATCCATATGATTCCTCATGGACGCTGATTTTGACACATACTAATCCCGCACCCAGTTCATTATTACTCTCTGAGCACGATTCTATAGAAAAAATACGAAGGGGCATTAACGATGATTACTCAAACCATATCATCCTACAAATGACCACCTTATGGTCGGATAAGTACCTTGAAGAATCTCGTGAAGAGATCATAGCACGGGTTCTAAAAGAGGCTCAAGCAGAATTAAATTCTGAATCGCTTGAATGGATTTCGACTGCGAACATCCATGCGCATCGTTGGAGGTTTGCACGTCCCAAGCGATCTCCAACACCTGTTAGAATTGAACGAATCTCATTCGCAGGTGATGCTTGGAGTGAACCAATTGGAACGATTGAAGGGGCAGTGAATTCTGCCAAATGGGCTGTTGCAGAACTCTTATGGGATCTTAATTCCAACTCGAAGACCAAATCAGTTGGATATCAAACTCAGTTATTCTGATTCATCGAATCAAAGTGTAGTTATTCCACCAGCAGGCATTGCATCCATCATTGAGATGGTGTCTCCTCGAAGACTTGGGCCCAGATTGATTGTACCAAAGATACCAATATCTGCCAAATTATGGGAGAATGCGAACCATGTTCTTCCATATTGATCCACTCGAATATCGAGGAAATCACCTAATCCACCACAACGATTGTATCCACAATCAGGTTCCTGATCAATTGGATCTCCAACCTTGTTGAGTTGAACGGTTGTGAACAGAGGTGTTTCATTGAAAGCATCTGTTGCATATGTGAGATATCCATTCCATGTCTCTTCATCGCCTTCAGTTTCACCGACATAGCCGAATGCGACTGTACCAGGATCGCCTGCAACAACAACAGGGAATCCAGTTCCTGAGAGATTGATCGGAGGAGCGATCATTGTTGCATTTGACCATGTGTCGCCTTGATCGATGGAATAGGACCAGTATGGCATGTTATCAAGACCCATCCACATTGCGTGTACGTTCCCTTCACTATCGACTTCGACTTGAGCTTCTTCTGCATTCCATGTGTCAGCAGTTCCAGTTACAGATGTTGGCAACACATGTTCAGTCCAAGAAATACCTGCATTCGTTGTTCTAAAGATAGAATATCCATCACCAGTACAACCTTTGTTACCTCGATAGAAGTTTCCATCAATGCTTCCTACAAGGTGAGCACTAAGGCCACCTGAGGAACATGTGACGGGAGCTCCAGAGGTTTCAGGACCCCATGTCGCTCCACCGTCTTGGCTTGATGAACAAAGAGGATGAGGAGCGTTTCCATTGATACAGAACATCCAGGTGGTTTCGTACAATGCTGCAGGCATATTGCTGCTTGCAATTGTTTGGTGGTCCTGAACAGAATACACTTGAGTGGCAACACTTGGTCCTTGCCAACTTGCACCTTCATCATCAGACCATTCAACGGTCATACCGAGTAATGCATGCATATCGAATTTCATGATTCGGCTTGTCCATGGATCAACATAGATGTAGGGATCATTTGAATTTGCAATAGGAAGGAATGGGTCGTATACGTTCTCGCAACTGTAATCTAAGACATCAACCATTCCGATGAGATCACATGAAATGATGGCTGTTGAACCTGCTGGACCATTACCATATGAACTCATAACCATCATGTCTGTTTGAGTGATACCCATGGTTGGTTCGAATGTAGACATGCCAATTCCATAGTAAGTGCCTTCAGCAGGATATGGGAGGTTTCGGCCTTCAAGAGCAACGCTATCATTGCCCCAAGCATCAATTGCTCCAGCATAGTGATACCATGTCAACTCATTCTTCTCAAAGTTCCACACAGATTCTACAGTTTCCGCAGTGGTTTCAGTGTCTTCTGCGAAACATCCAGCAAGTGGTGTAGATAAAAACACGAACACGAGAAGTACTGCAAGGGGCTGCTTCATTGTTTGAGGGTACGGTCGAATTCAATTAAGGATTCGCTAAGTCGTAGTCTCACTCACCTACATCGTAAAATGAGGTATTAGCCATCTCATACCAAGGATTTTGACCAATACCAGAACTACCATCGTAGTAACCAGTAGTCTCTACAAAGTAAAAGAAAACAGACGACTTATCTCCTTCTCCGTAATACCCTTCGCCTGTAACAGCAGGCATATTGATCACAGCCCAAGCATGCCCACCCCATTCGTCATCTTCACTCGCCTTTACTTGCCCAAGCATCAATGCTGCATCGTAACCTAGTGATTCCACCAAACTGATGTAGAGTGCGGAAGCATCTTCACAATCACCTCCATTCTCATACAACATTTCGATTGGATACTTTGGTTTGTCAGTGGTATTTCCAGCAGAATCTAAATCATATTGATATGGAATTGCTCCAACGAAACTGTAAATGAATTCTGCAATTTCAACATTGGTTGTATATCCGCTTTGGATTGAAATGTTCTTTAGTTCAAGAGCAAGTTCCTGAACATAAGGAGCATCAGGTGTAGAGAAACGTGCGTATTGTGGAATTACATCATCATACGATTCTGCATTTGACCAATCAATTGAATGGTCTAAACTACGATAATATGAATACGTTGTATAATTGAGAACCTTTTCCAAATGATATTGATTCGAATCAAAGGTCCAATAATAATCGAATACCGACTGTGTAGCCATATCAAAGGGTTGTATGCTTACATTGAGGGCTCCGTCATCTCCATTCGAGTCTACACGGCCGTCAGAATTTATCGATAAATTATCAAACATCGTGATTGAATCAAAGATGAATTCAAATGCTTCCTCATCTGGATCTGGATTGATATCAATTTCATCATCAAAGAGTGCATCATCATCGTAGGCTTCGATTGAAATTGTATGATATCGCTGAGTCTCATCTAAATCGAGAGTATATTCAAATGGAAGTTCAGTTAGTACATTTGTTTGGATGTCATAATAACTGTTCACGAAAAAGGCAGATTGGGAATAGGTGCAATCAATAGAGTCACCATTTACGTAAATACAGAGATACATTTCTGTGATATCTTCAAAGTCCATATCCTGAAAAATAATGATTGAATCCAGGCTCAGAATTATTGCAGCATCACGGAAATCATCAACATCGATTGTATCTGGAGTGCCATCATTGTCATCATCAAGATCGGCATTATCACCGGTTCCATCTCCATCATGGTCAGCCCATTCTGTACCATCGAAAGGGAAGATGTCACTATTATCACCGGTTCCATCGCTATCGTAATCCGACCATTCAGTTGGATCATTTGGAAAAGCATCTGAATTATCTGGATAAGAATCTGAATCTGAATCAGCCCATTCTAAAGGATCGAGTGGATACAAATCTTCGGAATCATTGACGCCATCATTATCATCATCAAGGTCTTCATCAATATCTCTGCAACCGTCCTCATCGACGTCTACTGTAAGAACAGTCCATACCATGATTCCTTTCGGACAATTATCGAGATTGTCGTGCATACCATCATTATCATCATCTGGATCTTCAAGGTCATCATTGCAACCATCTCCATCGTAGTCAGTTTCAAGAGAAGAAGTCCACCCAACTTCGCCCTCAGAACAAGCATCCTCTGTATTAAGGACACCATCATCATCCCAATCTGTATCAATTTCTACAGTATCATCCATCAAGAAATAGATGCCTACGCCGAGTATGGACAACAGAAGAAGCCCGGAGATTCCAATGGCGATTGTCACCTTATCGTAATTTGAATCGGGTCTTTCGTCCATGTCACTCGATTCAATCAATCATGTTCAAAATAAAGAGTTATTCCCGACGAGGAGTGATATATTACCCTTGGTTGTTTAGAAATTACAAGGAACTTGGCTGGTATTCTATCATTAAGGAAGATCAGTGGAATCTGACTTAGGATACACATCCCATGGTTTTGCCCCACGCTTACGAAATGCGGACTTCCACATTGATCTTACGATGAGCAAAGCGAATTTGAAGGTCCTTTTGATACTCTGAAAAGGATGCAAGAGGTACCAGAGAGGATTCCTCCATTCCCTGAGTGGGTACCGTAATTGCCGAATAATTCCATCAGGGATCTCTTCGTTCACTCCATACACCATAGGGCGCCGATCCTTTGGCATGAAATACGTTCCAAACAGTTGATCCCAAATGGGTAAGAATGTGGAATAGTTTGTCCATATAGCGTCTCGTTCATTGGTATGATGCCAGTGATGGAACTCTGGAGTGATGATTAACCGATGGAGCCATCGAAGTTTCCAACGAACGTTGGCATGCAAAAACAGTCCCAAAACGAGTTGTGCTGCTGCAAGAGCCCCAGTTATTTCTAGACTAAATCCGGCTGTTATCAAGAACACAAAAGCAGGTGCGAGTATCGTTCCATCCAAGGGATGACCACGAAATCCACTTGCCCAATCAAGGTGCTCAGTCGAGTGGTGAATCGCATGAAACTTCCATAATACGGGGATCTCATGATAGAAACGATGTGTCCAATACACGAGTGAATCGAACAAGATAAGGCCAATGATGGGCATGTATTGTTCAGGAATTTGTTCAACATATGGCCTAATTAAAAGACCAGGAATCCAAGCTAAACTAAGAATGGCAATACCTACTGCCACGATTCCAGACAGAATGGCAAGAATGGGTGAAGCCAAAGCATAGCCAATATCAGTGTCAAGTTTCGGCCGTCGTATTTTTTGTCCTTTATGTCGAGGGAAGAGTTTCTCAAATGGAACAACAATGACGAAAAGAAAAATGACGATGAAAATGGCCTCTGTCGAGAGATACAAGGCGCCTGCGATCAAAATAAGGGCGAGGAAACGAAAAAACATCGCCACAATTCGACCTTTTGTCGTGATCTTCTCATCATCCACATTGAAACTTCCATGATACATCGCTTAATGCTATCTCATCATTGCGTAGATGCAAGGAATATTAAATGGAAACTCCCAGCAGGCATCATGTCTTTCAAAGCATGTCCCCAATGCATGAGCATCAGAATTTATCCCTACATGGGATTCATGACAGGGCAACAATACCAATGTCAGGATTGTGAAAACATTTCACCGATCATCTTTGAATTCGATACAGAAGAAGCATACAAGGCTGTATTACAGGCTCGGCTTGAAGAGGAAGAGTAAGCAAATCTACTTGAGTTGCCCCTTTTCATCCCTAATCTTGATATGTAAAGAGTCCAATTTTCTTAATGGATGGGATGCATATGGATGAGCGCAAGCAAGATGCAATGAGTCAATCAATGTTGAGAGCATTGATCGAAGAACACGAAGATGAGCAACAAATCAAGCGAGAAGTTCGTCGTGTTCAGAAAGCCAATTCTACATTTGAAACGCTCGCAAATAGAATCATCAATGATGCCCAAAATGGACAATCTCATCGATCGGTCGCAAACAGTTTACTAAGTGACATAGGTGTAGGCGTTACACCGAAAGAGAATCGGCGAAATCCACTCCGTCATGTAGGGCAACGAGCCAAGAAAATGCCACTTGAAACTCGAAAGATTCGACGGGTAAAGAGGCAATCAAAGGCTCCTTTACGAACAAGGCACCGCCCAGCCATTGGTGAACAAAGCACTCAAATGTCGCATCGAACCCTTCGACCGTGATTAAACAATCATGAAAAAGGGACACCACCGCCGTAAGGTTGGTGAGTCCATGGGAGATATTGCAAATCCAAGCGAAGAACATCAAATGCTCCGGGAAATGATTCGGGATTTCACTCACGAATTTGTCGAACCACAAGCACATGAATTTGACAAGAAAGAGCAATTTAATCTGGATTTATTTCGCCAACTCGGTGAACTAGGACTTCTTGGAATCACTGTTCCTGAAGAATACGGAGGATCTGGCCTTGACGCCGTTGCAGCAACTATTGCTCACGAAGAGTTATCCTATTCAGACCCAGGGTTCACACTTGCTTACTTAGCCCACTCTATGCTCTTTGTCAATAACTTAGCTCAAAACGGCTCCGAAAAGCAAAAGAATCGTATTCTTCCAAAAGTCTGCTCTGGAGAATGGATTGGCGCCATGGCTATGTCAGAACCAGATGCAGGTACTGATGTTCTTGGACTTTCGACAACAGCAAAGCAGAACGATTCAGGTGATTGGATTCTAAACGGTCGAAAGATGTGGATTACAAACGGATGCATCGATGATCAAGGAACCCCTGCTGACATCGTCTGGGTCTATGCTCGAACTGGACATGACGAAAAAGGACGTCC
>TARA_B110001452_G_scaffold62571_1_pt1 | contig 12539 bp, 9 predicted proteins | sample TARA_B110001452 | Tara Oceans TARA_B110001452 (sample SAMEA4396971) | marine metagenome | biome: Polar Biome; feature: [DCM] deep chlorophyll maximum layer (ENVO:01000326); material: water (ENVO:00002006), including particulate matter (ENVO:01000060) such as... | depth 25 m
GAACCGGAACCTGAGCCAAAAGAAACCAAAAATACCTGGGATGATGAGGAAGAAGAATTCTCTGATTTCAGTTTCTGAAATCCATTGATTCAATGGAACACTTGTACTGAAGAAGGAAGAACTTCCATTGACAGTGGTGTTGAACCAATGTTTTCCCCATCGATGTTTATTGCCGTAGGCTCTGGTGTTTCAATCCGTAATTGTTTGAACTGATGATAGTCTACTCTTGGATGGAAGACGTGTCGACCTTCTTTCTTGAGCAGACCAAACGCCTTCAAAATGTCTCTTCGAGTCATCTTTTTCAGGATTCCAATATCCATCAGTCCATCATCAAGAGAAGCTCCTGGAGCAAGTGGTAGGAGCGACCCACCAGTTTGACTGTTTTGAATAAGGAATAATGTGAAATCATCTTCCATCTTATGTCCGTCTAAGAAGAGGCTTGCATGTCTTCGATTATTTGCCATAATGGCCATGAGAATTCCTACATCATATCGAATACTACCCATCCACCGCATCTTTTCAGCCTTGATTGTTGAATCTACACCAAGACCCCATGTGACCAAATTGTGACTGTATCGAATCATCTGTCCCTTGTTATTGCCTGGTAGTCCTTCTGTCAATTCCACTCGTGCGAGATCGATGAACTGGGTTACGCCATTGACAATTCTTGAAACTGCATCTTCCATATTCTTGATGCCGAAATCATGGGCTTGAGAGTTTCCTGTTCCTGCTGGAATCAGTCCAAATCGAATTGTTGAGTTGTCTTTTGATTGCATCATCCAACCGGTAATACTCTCTGAGAGACTTCCATCTCCACCTACAACAGCAATTGCCTGATCGTGCTGAACATCTAATGAAAAAGCAATGTCGACAAGATGGCCTGAATGTTGAGAGATGTGCATTTCGACTTCTATACCTGATGACTCAAGCAGTTGTTTTGCTGCTTCAGCAACCTTCATGCCCTTCTTTTTTCCAGAATAAGGATTGACGAGCATGAATACTTTTGATGGCTTGACTCCATCATTTGAGGGTTTAACGAATACCTTTGCAGGCATTGGCCGGTGCAGTCCCTTTCGTTTTTTGCTGCTCTCATCGGGTTGAAAATCCATCACTGAGGGTGTGGTTGAATCGTTTGAAGTCTCATCATCTGCAGAGGCCATGTTTTGGGACAAGAACTCCTCCGCATGAACTCTTCCCCGTTTTAGAGATTAAACCAAGCACTCATGAAGAGATGGCTTCTGGCCTAAGTTGGAGGGTCATGATGGATTGGTCAGAATCTGATATCAAATTCATGCACAGAGCCCTTGCTGTGGCTGAACGTGGTAGAGGTAACGTCAGTCCAAATCCCCTCGTGGGTTGTGTCCTTGTCAAAGACGGTCAAATCATTGCAGAAGGTTGGCACGATCATCTCGGAGGATTGCATGCAGAACAGATGGCAATCCACGATGCAGAAGCGAAAGGAAACTCACCAAATGGAGCGACTGCTTATGTTACTCTCGAACCTTGTAACCACTATGGAAGAACGCCTCCTTGTACCGAAGCATTGCTTTGGTCTGGCGTCAAGAACGTGATTGTTGCACACCATGACCCAAATCCAACCGTTCGCGGAAAAGGCATCGGTGTTCTTGAGAAAGCCGGAATCAGTGTCAAGACGGGCCTGCTCGAGCATGAAGCTGGTCAACAAATGCAACCTTTCCTCCATTGGTGTGAACACCGCAGACCACTGGTAACAGTGAAAATGGCCGTTGATGCCAATGGTTCAGTTGATGATAGATCAGAACAAGCCCAGCGCTTCACAAGTGAAGCATGCTTGAATGAAGTCCATCGGTTACGAAGGGATTGCGATGCAATCTTGGTCGGTGCAGAAACCATACAACGAGACAATCCAACGCTCACCGTTCGTAGAGTAGAAACAGAACGACAACCTTTGCGAGTTGTTCTTGATCCAAATGAACGAACCAATTCAAATGCAATCGTGTACAATGATGATCACGAAACATTACGCATCGGATCTGACTTTACTGGATTGATTCCTCTTCTCAATCGATTAGGCGACTTGCAGCGCCAACGACTTCTCGTTGAAGGAGGTCCTAAGACCGTTCATGCCTTCCTTGCTGAAGGATTGGTCGATGAGTTCTATCTTGTTCGAAGTGAAGTCGTTCATCAACAACCAGTTGCTTCCAATATTGATGATGATGTCTTATCCAACTCAGGACTTACTTTTGTTCGTAAAGAACAATGGGGAGATGAGACCGTTTCTGTATGGACGCGTACGCCCTTGCAGTAATGCTGTTGAGAGCGGGCGATGCAGGATTCGAACCCACGTCCCCGGCTCCGAAGGCCGGAAGGATATCCAGACTACCCCAATCGCCCAATTCAACCCAGATGGCTTCCCTTTTTGAAGGGGTTGGTGTGAAGAAATATTGCATCAAAGAGACGCAAGGCTTCCACCAAGCAAAATCATTGGAATAATATAGCCAAGAATTGTCAGATATCCAAGAATGAATCCTGCGATTCCTTGACCTGCTCCAGTACCTGAACGGTTTCCTTCTGCTTGGCCAAGGTGACCAAAGATAATTGCTAAAATTCCGAACAACCAACCTACTGCCCATGTTACGCAAATAAGCCAGCCAAGTAAGTAACAGACGATTGCAAGAATACCCATTACCAATCCAGTAACAGCCATACCGTTGCCATTTTGTTGAATCATGATCTGTTGAGCCATCATTGGTTGCTGTGTTGCCCCAAATAACATTGGTTGTACAGGCTGAGATTCTATTGGTTGCTGAACAGGATTCACTTGAATCGGAATCGATGCAGGGGGTTGATTTGAGGGCATTGAACCATCTGGTTGCATGTTTACGCTTCAACCATGTTCACTTTGAAGATTCCGCATTCAAACTGTTTGAGGAGCGGCTTCGTTGACTGAATCAGAAACACCTGCTGCATATCGTTCAAAGTTTGTGTTGAACATTTCAGCCAACTTGTCTGCTGTTGCATCGTAAGCATCCTTGTCTTCCCATGTTGTTCTCGGTTGAAGAACATCGGAAGGAACGTCTGGGCAAGAAGTTGGTACTTCGAATCCGAATCGGCCATCTGTAATGTATTCAACACTGTCAAGGTCCCCATCAAGTGCAGCGTTAAGCATTGCACGAGTGTACTTGATTTTCATTCGATTTCCAACACCGTATGGACCGCCGTTCCATCCAGTATTGATGAGCCATGCTGTTGAACCGTTTTGTTCCATTTTCTCTGAAAGGAGATCGGCATAAACACCAGGATGCATTGGCATGAATGGTTCACCGAAGCAAGCCGAGAAGGTCGCTTGAGGTTCCTTTACGCCAATTTCAGTTCCAGCAACCTTTGCTGTATATCCTGAAATGAAGTGGTAGGCTGCTTGTTCTGGAGTAAGACGAGAGATTGGCGGAAGAACACCAAACGCATCACATGTCAAGAAGATAACATTCTGTGGATGTCCTCCACGAGAATCTGGAGTTCTGTTATCGATGAATTCGATTGGATAAGAACCGCGTGTGTTCTGTGTTTTGCTCACATCAGTAAAGTCAGGAACACCATCTGCATCGAGAACGATGTTCTCCAGAACTGTTCCTCGTCGTCGAGTTGTTGCAAAGATTGCTGGCTCATCTTCTTCTGAGAGGTCAATGAGTTTAGCATAGCATCCACCTTCGAAATTGAAGACACCATTTGCGCCCCAGCCATGCTCATCATCACCGATAAGAGCACGCTTTGGATCTGCTGACAGTGTTGTCTTTCCAGTACCGGAAAGGCCGAAGAAGATCGCTGTATTCTCACCGGTTGTGTTTGCAGAGCAATGCATTGGAAGGATTCCCTTCTTCGGAAGAATGAGATTCATGATCGAGAAAATCGATTTCTTAATTTCTCCAGCGTATCGAGTTCCGCCGATGATGACTTCACCTGCTGCATAATTGACGATAACAAAGCATTGTGAGTTTAGAGATGCATCATCTGCCTCAAAATGAGGTGCGTGGAAGACAGTGAAATCGGGCGTGTGAGATGCAAGCTCTTCAACCGATGGTCGAACGAACATGTTTCGAGCGAATGTACTGTGCCAAGCATTGTGTGTAATCACACGGATTGGAAGTGCTTCAGAAGGTTCAGCACCACAAGCGAGGTCTTGTACGAAGAGGTGTTCTTGCTCTGAAAGATAGTCGATAACTTGAGCACGCAATCTCTCGAATGTTGCAAGGTCTGTGGAGATGTTGACATCACCCCAATTTACGTCATTTGAAGTCGATTCTTCATCGACAATGAATTTGTCATTCGGAGAGCGCCCAGTTCGCTCGCCAGTCTCGGTTACAAGAGCACCATGCGCACTGAGAACTCCTTCGTTGCGAGCGATAGAAATGTCGAGCAGTACGTCGGTATCAAGGTTCCAATGGACCTCGCCTTTAGGGCGAATTCCGTGCGTTGTCAAGGGGGTCGATGTCGGGGTGGAGGTCTCCGCCATACAAGTTCCTACCGCGGTCTGTCTTTGTCCCTTTCTATTCGGCCATACGAAAATTAGAGAAGAATTGACCTTCAAGGGGGAGGTTTGAAACAGGACTTTGGAGGAGAGGATATCATGGAGGAAGAAACTTCTGACCACGACCCCGTGGAAGATGAAGTCCTTCGGAAGAAGAATTTCGACCGTGGAATGGGCGTCGATTTAGATCGATTTCTCATCGCAGACCCTAAACCAGAAGAGGAAGAGGAAAAGGAAGAATCAGTTGTATCTGTTGAAACAGATGAAGCAATAGGTGAAATCGCTGATTTCTTTTCCGCACCAAACACTCAGCGAAATGAACCAGGAATGGAGAAGAGAGACGGAACCGTCGATGCACCTGCAGCTGAAGATTCAGTCACAGATATCGCCGTACACGGTGAACGCCGTATTGGATTTGGATTACTCGTTGGCATGGTTTTGGTTTGGTCTGTTCTTGGTTGGGTTGTTGGAACTGCATTACCACCAATGCTTGGAGGTCCACTTCTCATTCTGATGGGTTTATCTGGACTCTGGGCTGGAGAGAAATGGATTCCGATACCAAGAATGCACCTCCTCGGTGTAACATGGGTCATTATCTCCATGAAAATCCTCTATGGTTTTGCACTCGATGCACATCACTGGGGTTGGTTTGATGCCTCACCGTTAGGTGCTGATGAAACTCTTGGAGTCTCCCTTCTTTCGTTGATTGGATTCAATGTATACGTTGCTCAACGTCATAATGACGATGCGATTGCTGCTCAGGCAACATTGGTCTTGCTCGCTCTTGGAAGTGCTACTGGAGCACTCTATGACGAAATTGGTGTTGCGACCATGATCTTGTTAGGTACGCTTTCTATGCACGGCTTAGCTGTCTTCAGAAAGTCAGGAAATCTAGCAAGTCTTGGAATCGCAGTGTCATATCTCTGGATTGGACTCCACTCCTTTTCCCAAGGATGGAACATCGCAGGGATAGAAATCGTCTCCTTTGATGATGAACTTCTCCTCTTCATGCTCATGTTTGCAGTAACTGCAACCAATGCGGTCATCGCAACACAATTCCACAAAGCGGACAACTGGTTCTCAGAGGCTGCCAAAGCCTTGGGGCTGGGAAAACCTGGACTCTGGGCCATATCTGTCGGTTTGGGAATGATCGGTGCGCTTCTTGCCATCGCTGCTAATAGGACTGAAACGGGCTATGCATTAGCCCAATTACTGCTCCTACTCAGTGCATTTGGCGCATCATACCTTACTGTACGTGGTGTCGACTGGAAGCGATTAGCCCCGTTTATCCTCATCCCAGCGCCGTTCTTATTGGCTCTCGTCATCCTAATGAGCACTGGCGTATTTTCGATACCAGTTGCTGACTTGAATGGATACAGCCTCTATGCAATCCTTACTGCTCTGTTCACATCCATCGCCTTACTGAGCAATCAGCAAGCCGTATCTGACCATGTTCTCTGGATGGGTGGAATCGTCATCGTCATCTTGTTGACACTACTCATACCCGGTGAAGTCGAAGGATGGCGCTTATTGGTTGCACAAGGATCTGTTTGGATTGGCCTTGCATGGCTTGCCGTCCAGCGAAAGTCTCCTTCAATCTCTGGCGTTGCTGTTCTCGCTCCTTGGATATGGTTGTTGATGTTTGCAACCGATATCGAATCTCGAATGTTCTCAAATGATTTCATTCCTGTCGTTTTGAATGAACAACATGTAGCCGCGTGGATGCTTATTCTCATTCTGCAACAACTGTATGTAAACCTCAGTCAAGGCGAATCAACGCTAAACCTCGCCGGACGACTTGCTGGATTGAGTGAACTCAGCGCTCGAGCACGTGATTCTGGATTGCTCCAATTGTGGAACCTTTCATTCATCGTCTCGCTCGTTGCCGTGTGGAGTATTGCTCGTGTGGATGGACTCCCTGCTTGGGGATTAATCGCTGTGATGGGATCTATTCTCATCTTCCATGGAACCCTCGTTGCTCTTGAGCAGCATCGCGGTCAACCGCGTACCATGCTCGTTGCTTGGAGCGTTTTCGCCCTTTTCTTTGGGTGGAAGTTCGGCCATACTTCGCTCTACGCAGCAAGTCTTGTTGCAGGATGTTCTCTCCTCCTTGTTCATTCAGACAAACTGTTCGAAGATGATGATGAGGCGAAAAAGAATCAATCAAACAGCATCGTTACGTTACAACTTCTTATCATGAGCGGTTTACTTGCAATGCCTGCTTTACGGGAAGCTGATGCATTGGAGTTAACCAATTCGGATTGGTTCCCAACAGGTGTTGAAGATGCAACCTTCATGGCAATACTCTCTCTTGGAACACTCTACCACTTCTTGCGCCGAGTCTTGTTGATGGACAAATTGCTTCCACCAACATTAGCAACCGTAGCAATGATTTCGACCATGTTGTATACGGGTGTTGCACTGGAAGCAAATCTGATCACAACCTTTGCAATTCTCAGTTTCGTTGGCGCTGGAGCCTATCTCGCGATTCAAGGTGAATGGCGTTCTGGTATGCGTTCAGTTGCTCAAAAGGAAGAACGATTACAGGAATTACAATCCAAACAAAACACACAAGCATATCTCAATCAGTCTTCCAAAGAAACTGGTGTGACGCTTATCGATCCGAAACTTATCGAGTTGGCTGAAAAGCAAAAGAAGCGATCAAAACGCTCCAGCATTTCCCAACCTGATGATCTTGAAGTTGGAGACATTCAACACCGACCAACCATCGTTCTCTCCTTCCTTGGCGTTTCCATTCTCGCTTCAGTTATGTTCGCCTTCCTTGGGGGTGACCAAACAACAGCAATCATTCTCTGTGCAAGCATTTCAATTCTCTTCATCAGTTTAGCACGTGTCCGTGCTGAATCACTAAAGTTGCGATTAGTCGACATTCTCGGAGTTGAAATCCCAATTGCTGTGACCATGGGTGGACTTGTCCTGGTTCATCTCGCTGGACGAGCAAGTCAAGGAACAGTTTTCCTTGAAGAACAATTTGATTTACTGGTCTTAATGGCCAGTCTGATTCTCCTTGGAGGATTTAGTCTCCTTAATCGAAGCGATCTCGGCGTACGTATTCCAAACGTATTGGATATGGTCGTTGGACTCCTTGTCCTCGACCGTGTGTTTGGAATCCTCGCAGGTGGAGAACTCCCACTTCCAATGTTAACCAATCCGTTTGAATTCGAGGCTCTCTCATGGACAATTCCTGTATTCAGTATCGAGATCGTTCTCATCACCGCAGCCTTACTCTGGGATTGGGTTGAGCGTCAACGTCGCATTCGAGGCCTTCAAGACCATCGAGGCGCTCTTGGTCGCGTCTCATTCGGATTCTCAGTTCTGATACTCTCATTCGGACCAGCTGGGCTTATCGCCCTTGGATTGATGTTCAACAAGGGATGGGTTTGGAAACAACCTGCAGTTCTCATGCTTGGAATGATGGTCTTACCGTTTGCCCTGAACAGTTTACTTTGGTGGATTGAAGTTGAATTCGATGTTGCAATTCTTGACATCTGGGTGTCATCACTTGTCTTTGGGGCTCTGAACCTTATCGCAGCAGCACTAGCAACGGCAACGAACCGAGGACTGTGGATTTCTGCAGTCCTGTGGGCTTCACAGGTCTTGTTCATCATCAGTGGAATCATTGCTCCAGACCTCCTCATATTCGTGCTCGAACTGTTGGCTATGTCGATTACATCATGGGTCATTGGTGTCCTCACATTACGGCGCGGATGGAGAATCGTTGGATTCCTCAACTTGATCGTGGCATGGATTGTTGCAGGCGTTCTCATCTACCAAGGTATGACACCAATCTCTGGATTTGTACTCTTACTGGTAACAGCCGTACTGCTTGCAGTGATTACCTACTTGACTCAATCAAGAGATGAATTGCTCGCTCGTCAATGAGCAACTGGATTGAATGTTCGCAAAAGGAAATTCTGAATTGAACGCAACATCAGCATTGCATCAAAGCCTGGATCTGCTTGTGCAAATCGTAGAGAGACGCTGGTTTTGGCTTGAGTACCACTATTCCGAATTCCAAGACTGACATCGGAACCATTCAACTGACATCGAATAAGCATCAAATTCGGCTCTCCTTCAAGACCCATGCGCTGCCAGTTCGTCACCTCTCCAGCAAGTGCAAGATGCGTTAGTGCCATCGTTTCAACTGAATCTGCATATTGATTATTACCATCCCACATCCATCGATTTGGATTCGTTACACTAACGCGTCGCTTCCATCCCTTTTCCAATGGATTTGAAGAGGAATGCTGTAGTGAAAGCAAGGACATAATCAACGTCATCGCACCATCACCAACCAAACTCCATGCCGAACCATTTGGATGAGGCGAGGGTAAGACCAGATGACCTGAATCTTCAATTCCCAACATAATTGGATAAGCATCACCTGTGAGTGAATGATTCTTGGAAAGAGCGTGAGAAAGCCATCGATCACCTACTGCAGTTTCGATTCCTATCATCGATTCTTGTTGATGAACTGAAGTAAGAAGCGTCAGATTTGATTCGATACTGGCTGCAACAATCCAGTCACCAGAAAAAGCGGAGAGAAGTACATCTGCAATATCATCACCATCAAAAACACGAATTCCAACATCTGTTTCTTGAAGCAGAAGACAACGATCTCCATCACCGTCTAGAGCTGCTCCAGCGATAGCACCTACTGCTTGTGGAGTAACGGAACGGACGAGCAAATGATCGCTTGTTTTTGCTTCATTCCAAGTCCATGTTTGACCCGGTGAAAGTTCTCCTGCTCCGCAACCTGCGTTCATTGCAACAGCCTCTTGACTGACCTCTTTGACATCGAGCCCCTGCTGGTTAAGCCATGCAGCAAGCCATGTTGAAGCATGGCCTTTCGAAGAATCAAGAAGAAATGAATTTGGGAAGGTCAGCGAAGTATTGAATGCCTTTTCTGCTAACTCAAGTCTTTTCTCAAGCCATTGCGGATGGTCAATCGAGTGATGTGAGGTCGGTTTCATCCATGCGTCCCTATCCGTCATATCGATTTCACGATCTTCTTGTGAAAGAGAATAAGCGGACGTTGTAACAAGTCGTTCATACTCTGGCATTGACTTACGGCCAAGCGCATCAAAGACCTTGATGCCTGAATCTTCAACGGGATTATGGCTCGCAGTAATCATGCATCCTAAACGCGCACCTGTTTCTAAAACGGCATAATGCAGCATTGGCGTTGAAGCAAGACCGATGTGGATGACGGTACAATTTGATGCATGAAAACCCAGTGTAAGCCATGAAGCCAGTGTGTGATTATCAGGGCGTTCGTCCCATCCAAGAACGATGGTATCGCCTTGCCCATCCTCAGGCAATGTACGGCCAAGTGCTTCACCCAGTAGTTGCATAAGTTGTGGCGTTAGTTCGCGTTCTTCGACAATCCTTTGCAACGCTTCCTCATCATCGCATTCATCGAGAACAACTCGGCCACGAATACCATCGGTTCCGAAGAGATTCTCCATCTTATCACCTCAACGCAATACGCTTGACGGAGCATGAAGACCTGATACGGTCGTATTTGGATGAGCCATGCAGTGTTGGCCAAGAACTGTACCTGGATTGGTTACAGTGTTGCAGCCAAGTTGAGTCCCATCGCCGATGATCGCTCCGAATTTTCGAATCCCTGTTAAACGACGTTCGTCATCGATCCAAATGGCAACTGTTCCTCCATCATTACGCAGATTAGAGAGTTTAACACCAGCACCAAGATTGACATTTGAACCAAGTACTGAGTCGCCAACATAGTTGAAATGAGGTGCTTTAGCACCCGGGAGAAACAGAGAATGCTTCGATTCACTTGAATGTCCAAGAAGACTACCTTGCATCATCCAGGTATTCTCTCGAACATATGCATGAGCTCGTACAGTTGCTGTCGATTGAATCAAACAAGGACCTATGAGATGTACGTGCGGTTCGATGATCGCTCCATCTTCGACATGGACTGGTCCTTTTGCCTCATCGATGGTAACGAAGGCTACGTCATCAGGATGCTTTGATCCTAATTGTTCAAGATGTTTGGAGAGGGTTTGTTTGAGTCCCGATGAGTTTTCTGGGTTCAAAAGTTCCCATGCAGGTTGTCCTGAAAGGTTGAACACGGTTTCGGGGAAATCCGCAAACAACGCACTGGTTGTCACCGAAGTTGGCCACTCCATGAACAGCGCTAACGTCCCTTAGGGTTCAATGTTTGGTCAAACAGCCGCATGGTAAATGCGCTTACCTGTTGCAGCATCTAACTTGAAGCCAATCTGGCTTCGCATGTATCTTGGAATGAAGTAACCAACTTTTCGAGCGGTTAATCCATGATTCCTCATTTTTCGTTCATTGGATAAATATGCAACAATATCTGCTGCTGAACATCCTGGTCGAGACGAAACATATGTTTCGATCTCTTTCTTCAAACGTTCCATCCTTGCCTGCTTCTGTACGCCTTTTCCACGTAATCCTGCCATGTATAATATTACGTCACGGCAGTATATCAATCACAAATGGGATGTCCATGGGACCCCATGATTTTCACGGCAAAGGTTCTTGACACCTCGCTCGACCGACAGTCATGGGCGAAGTACGAGCAGTTACGGATTCAGAGTTTGAAGCAACAATCGATGGCAACGGATGGGTTCTTGTCGACTTTTGGGCAGAATGGTGTGGACCTTGCAAAGCAATTGCACCGCTTCTCAACGACATTATCGAAGGACGAGACCTCCTCGTAGCAAAGGTTGACACTGACAAGAACAACATGCATGCAGCACGCCTCGGTGTCCGTGGGATTCCTGCATTATTCCTCTTCAACAAGGGCCAACTCGTTGCTCAACAAAGCGGTATGATGTCAAAGGACAAGTTGACCACATGGGTTGACAACCACATGACTGCAGACGACTTCTGATCACTTTAGTCTGTTTTTCCGCTTCTTTTCTGCGGATCCAACTTCTCGAGACAAGCGTTCTCGTAGGGCTTCATGCAACCACATGCCTTTTTCGAGTTCCATCAACAACCCATGTTCGATAAGATTCTGCGGTGGACCGCCTTCCCACGAAAGACTGTCAGCTAGTTTCTTCCACGGAATGGGTTCACTCGCCTGCGAAAGAGTTGCAAGAAGTTCACGTTCTTTTTCTGGTAATGGCACAAGAATCTCTTCTTCGAGGAAACGTAACCAGTCATCATGGGTCGGTTTACCGTACATTTCAAGCATTTCAATGGCGAGAGGGTGACCTCCTGTTCGCTGATGAACGTCCTTGGCATCGATTTCATCGAGTTCTAATTCTTCTAACCAAGACGAGGTTTCGTTCAGTGAAAGACCTGCGAGTGGAATCTCTTCAACGATGTCTCGTGTGTGGACATCACGTCGATCATAAACATTGAGCGATGTTCGTGAAATCAAAAGGAAACGAAGAGGTGTTTTCTGAGAAATCTGCAACAGGGCTCCAAGAAGATCTTTCGATTCAGCTGCGATGTGATGCACGTCATCCAGAACGATGAGCCAGTAAGGTGGAGGCCCTCCAGGAGCGATTGAAAATCGTTCTCGAACAGTGTATGCATCGGTCAAGTAGGCCAAGAGACGACGACGCCATGTGTCAACGTCGAGCGGAGCGCCAGGGCGCAAGGGTAAGGTTTCAATCAGATTGTATGGATCATGCTTTTCATCGATACCGAATCGATGGAGAAGGCTAACTGCAAGACCGACTTCTCTGTCCCAAGGTTGACACGGATACCAACAAACAGAGAGATTCGATTGGGCTTCTTCCTTTCCTGAAAGCCATTCAGCGACCAATGTTGACTTTCCAATGCCAGCGATTCCAGTGACGACTGCACATGCTGAACGTCCATCAAACCAATCGGATAACCGTTGTAATTCAGCATCTCGCCCTCTTACTTTGCGCGTTGATGGCGCCTTTGTATGATACGTGGCATGCACTCCAGCAAGAGGTTGTAATCGACCAGGTGGTGGGACAATGTCCTCATCATCTTGCTTTCGAATCAATCCAAATCGAATATCGCCCCATGTAAGAAC
>TARA_B110001452_G_scaffold222886_1_pt1 | contig 12458 bp, 8 predicted proteins | sample TARA_B110001452 | Tara Oceans TARA_B110001452 (sample SAMEA4396971) | marine metagenome | biome: Polar Biome; feature: [DCM] deep chlorophyll maximum layer (ENVO:01000326); material: water (ENVO:00002006), including particulate matter (ENVO:01000060) such as... | depth 25 m
TGAAACGAATCAACATCATCGAATCGAACCATATCCTGTTCTAGCACGCTGGAGAGACGATATTCACCTGACGATTGCTTCTATTGCAGATTTTCAACCCCATGTTACATCAGGTCAAGTACAACCTCCTGCCAATCCACTGACGATTTCCCAGCCCTGTATCCGTTTGACTGATGTAGACGCAGTTGGACGTTCAGGTCGACATCTAACCACCTTTGAGATGATGGCTCATCACGTATTTAATCGCCCAGATGAAGGTGAATCGTATTACTGGATGGAGGAATGTGTTTCATATTGCCATGCCATGTTAACCGATACATTCGGTATTGATGCTCAAGAAATTACCTATGTGGAGAATCCATGGTGTGGTGGCGGTAATGCTGGGGCTGCTGTCGAAGTCATCGTAGGAGGATTGGAATTAGCAACTCTCGTATTCATGAATCTAGAGGAATCTCCAGATGGTGACATCGAACTAAAGGGAGACCGTTACAAAGAAATGCCGTTGCAGATTATCGATACAGGGTATGGCCTTGAACGATTTTGCTGGGCTGCAGCTGGTACGCCCACTATTTACGAAGCCATTTATCCTCAAACCGTTCAATGGCTCAAGGAGATGAGTGGTTTTTCCTCCGTTGCTGAACAATGGCCTGATTTAGATTTGGATAGTCTATTGGGAGAAATGAGTCGTCTGAATGGCATCATGAATATCGAACCCGGCGTCGATGCGGATGAACTATCATCTCTGTTTATCGGTCGACTAAAGGAACGAAATGTTGAACTCACGAAAGAGCAATTCATTGGCGTAACAGAACCTCTTTCACGAATTTATGCAATTCCTGATCACCTTCATGCTCTTTGCCATATGCTTGGAGATGGATTGGTTCCTTCCAATGCTAAGGCTGGTTATCTTGCTCGAATGCTGGCTCGCAGGATCCTACGTATGCGAGATGATTTAGGGATATCGATTACACTTTCTGAATTAATTCAACATCATCTAGAAGTCAATATGGACGGCCATGAAATGAAGCAAACTAGAGATGGTTTGATCACGATTATGGAACTTGAGGAAAGTCGATACAAAGAAGTCCTTCGTAAAGGTTCTAATTTGATTCAACAGGAGTTGAAATCAATTGATTCGACGGTTGAAGAGTTACCAGATACTCTCTTGTTCAAACTCAATGATTCACATGGTTTGCCTCCTGATATGGTCATTAACATCGCTAAGAGTAACGGGTGGAGTAATCTTCGCCTTCGCACAGGCTTCTCTGCAGAGATGGCAGAAAGGCATGCTATTATCGCTAAGCAAGCTGCCTCAACTACAGTTCAACCAAAGATTGTCGAAGACCTTCCCAATTTGCCAAACACTGTGCCACTTTACTATGAAGATGTTCAACAGCGCTCCTTTGATGCAAGCGTATTGGCATCGTTGCCTCTGATCGATGGTATGGGACCCGAGGGGGCAACCCATGCTATTGTATTGGCCGAGTCCTGTTTTTATCCCGAAGGTGGTGGGCAAGAAGGGGACTATGGCTCACTTTCCACAGATGCAGTTACACGCAACGTTCTCGATACTCAAAAGATTGGAGAACTGATTGTACATCTTTGTGATGGTCAGTTTTCAATTGGTGATTTAGTTCATGGTACGATCGATTGGAAGCGACGAAAGCAATTGATGGATCACCATACTGCAGTCCACATTGTAGGTGGTGCTGCACGACGTATTCTTGGCCCACACATCTATCAAGCCGGTGCAAATAAATCAGTTGATCTTGCACGATTAGATATTACGCATTATCGACGTTTGAATCGAGACGATCTTGATGCGATTGAAATCTTAGCAAACGAAGTTCTTGGACTTGTATCACGTACAGAGAAAACAGTTCTTGCTCGTCATGAAGCAGACAAAAAGCATGGTTTTGATTTGTATCAAGGTGGCGCCCCGAAAGGAAACAGTATTCGTGTCTTGAGGATTTCAGATCACGATGTACAAGCATGTGGTGGAACTCATCATGATGAACCTGGCCAAATTGGTTCAATCCGAATCATTCGCTCAACTGCAGTGCAAGATGGTGTGGAACGACTTCACATCGTATCCGGCGATGCAGCATTGCAATATGCTCGTTCCCAAGACTCAATTTTGAGAACAGCTGCAGAAACGTTTGGAATTGCAAATGAGGATTTACCTAAGACCGCTGAACGTTTCTTTGGTGAATGGAAAGACCAAAAGAAAAGAATCGAACAACTTGAAGCAGAAATTGTTCGTTTGAGAACCTCAGGTGGTGGAGATGATTCACTTGAGATTGATGGTGTCCGTATTGTTGCCATGGAACTTGATGGGAATCTGAAACAACTCACATCAATGCTTCAAGAATTAACCAGAGAACAATCGATACCAACGCTTGCTATTCTAGGTTCTCGTGAAGGAGGTGGTAAGTTGATGGTTGCTTGTACGGAAGGAACAATTGCTTCAGAACGATACAATGCAGTCGAAATTCTTCGTTCAATCATCCCTCACATTAACGGTGGAGGCGGTGGACGCCCTACAATGGCTCAAGGTGGTGGCTCAAATCCTGACGGATTGGATGAGGCATTGCAAGCTGCTAAAGATCTACTTCTGTCTTAATTTACAATCGATTCGATTGCAATATGGTCAAATTCAGATACAGCATTGCTCAACGCCTCTTGTAAGGGGAACCACTTGGCTTCAGCAATTTCACCTTGCTTTAGTTTCAAATCCGAGATTGCTCCGTTCCATTTTGAAAAGTAAGTGAAACTCATGAAAGAAATACCATCTCGATGGAATGAACGTTGGGTAATGATTGGCTTTCTATCATCGACTTGTAAGGATATTCCGAGTTCTTCATAGGTCTCTCGAACACAACCCTGTGAAGGTTCCTCGCTGTGATTCATGTATCCTCCAGGGAGTGTCCAGTATCCTTTGAAAAAACCACGTTCGACTTTTGCCATCAAAACTTCATGTTGTTCGTTTTGTATGATGACTTTGGCTACAAGTCTGTGAATTGAGCGATAAACCGCTTCTCTTGCCACAGGGTGGACCGCATTGTCTGAGATAACTTCATCCTTCCAAGTCCAATGTGATGGCCATTCGATGTTTGGCAATCCATGAATAACTCGTATGCTCAATTCATTGAATCGGATATCAGTGAATCGCTCCTCTTCCCATGGGATATTCATTTCATCCAGTTCCTGCCTTGTTGGGAATCGAAGAATTGGGGCTGATTCTTGCCTGCCCATAATGCATGGCTGAGGTCCAATACCTGATTCATCAACGAGCAGTAATTTCCCATCATGCTCGAGATAAACCACTTCTGTTGGATGCATGGTTAACCCTGAACCCCCTCCCTCATCAAATCTCGTCTAAACCAGCGTGAGGTTTGAAGTAGAAGTTTTTCCACCCAAGAACATGCAGGTCGAAGAGATACGTCCTAGTGGTTGGGCATGCGCTTATCTTGTTAGCAATGGTGAAGATGCAGTATTAATCGATCCAGTATGGGATCATATCGACCATTATCTAGGACTCCTCGAACAGCGTTCACTGACTCTTATTGCCTGTATGGCAACACATACACATGCTGATCACATCACTGCGTGTTTTTCATTGGCCAACAAGTTCAACATTCCATACATCATGTGGAAAGATACGCCTTCTCTTGGCGTGACACTCTATGTTGATGAATCGACACAACTCAATGTAGGTGGAATGAATTTTTCCTTCCATCATGTACCGGGACACACACAGGACTCAATGATCATAGAGGTTGAGAAGCACATCTTTACTGGAGACTTTTTCTTTAACGGGGAAGCAGGTGTTGGTAGAGATGATTTACCAAGTGGCCGCTTGGAAGAACATTGGTCTTCGCTCAAGGTTTTTACACGCTTTTCAGATGATGTACTTGTTTGCAGTGGCCACGAACCTCCGAGTACAACACTCCAAACGCTTGGTTGGAACCGAATCCATAATCCTATTTTATCGATGAAATCTCTTGAGGAATTTACCATCTGGCAGAACAATTCGGTGGAAATGCTTGGTCCTGTTTCTAAAATAAAAGTGGCTTTACCAGCCAATATTTTTGCAGAAATTCCTGATGAAATCCCTTGGTTATAGTTTTCACAAAGATACCAAACACCTTTGAAGGTCCTTCGGTGCCATCAACCATGAGTCGTACATCTAACAGTCGTCTTCTAACCGTGTTCTTTCTCCAGTTCATATTCTTGGTTTCACTCGCATCCCCTCTTGCTCAGGGAACAAACCCATACGGGGATTTGGATAAGATGGATTCAGCGCTTGAAGAAGCTCTTGCAAGTAATGACGATGATTCCATTCTCCACGAAGTCATCTTTCAACTGAAATCCCCAGTCACTTCTGACGATCTTGATTTCATTAAACAAACAGGAGCAGTACATCTTCACGAGGCATTGCTCATTGACGGAGGTCTTATTGAAGCCACCTCTGATATCATTCGCAAGATCTCTCTCTGGGACCGAATTGAATATCTTGAACTCAATCGTGAACTCGATTTCTTTTATCTCCCTTCAGAATGGGGCGGTCCAACCGATCCAGGGATTATGATGCATGAAACAACACACGTTGTTCGAGCAACTGATGCTTGGCACAGAGTTATCGTCGACACAGATGGCAAAGTGGCTTTTGAAACAGACTTAGCCTTTTCAGAGTGGGACGGAGATGGTACTGCGATTGTAGACCTTGACACAGGAGTTGACGCTGGCCATCCTGACTTTGACTATCTTGAACCATGGACTGGAGAGAAGGTCATCTACTCTGCTAAATGGGATGGCGTCTGGACTGAGACTACAAATTCTGATACTTCCTCAGGACACGGGACTCACGTAGGTGGTACGATTGCCGGAAATGGTGATGCATCTGCTGGAAGAAGGGCCGGAGTTTCCAAAGGTGGGCAACTTGTTGCGCTAGGTACTGGTGACGGAGCATCTATTTTTGCTGCTGAACAGGGACTTGAGTGGACCTATCAACATTCAATCCCTTCACAGAATCCTTACCACATTCGTGTCGTTTCCAATTCATGGGGGACTGACGGTGATTATGATCCAAATGGTGCTGTTGCTACTCTGACTGATATGCTGACCTATGACAATGGCGTGGCAGTTATTTTCGCAGCCTCCAATTCAGGTGGTTCAGGTGGTGGTGGTGAATGCACAGGTGATTTGCGTACCAACGTGTATGCGAATACTCCATCCGCTATCTCTGTAGCAGCACTTACCCACGACGGTACTGCAGTAACTTCTTTCTCTTCTCGCGGATGTATGAATCAACAGCATACATGGCCTGATGTTGGGGCGCCTGGTCGCGATATCTGGGCGACAGCTCCTCGCGGAACTGCTATTGATGCGAGCACGAAATTACAAGGTGATTTGTATTATATGTCGATATCTGGAACATCAATGGCTACACCACACGTTGGAGGTATGGCTGGTTTAATTCTCCAAATTGCACCTTCTCTCGGTGTTGCTGATTACCATCGAGACGATCATGATGAAGGCTCCAGTCTTGTAGGTGGGGATGGTACTGCATCCTACGGCCAATTCGAAGATTGGGAGACTGCCAATTATTCTCGAGTTCATGAATTAGAATTGATTCTAGAATTAACTGCAACCTACGAAGGTATGGCGAATTCGTGTGAAGATGGGAACGCTGATGATGGCTGCAATGACATCCCCGCTGAGTGTTATCGAAGTACCACTGGAGAATGCCATGACTGGAGAATTGGACATGGTCTAACAGATGTTGATGCTGCTGTTGCTCTTGCAAGAACGCTCCAACTCATGCGAGACCAAGACGGAGATGGTTTGGTTGAATTCCCGCAGTATACCGTATGGGATGCTTGGGAGATTTATGAGGAAATGATGGTTGAGAAAACAATCAGCGTCAACACTGACAGACTTCACCACGGATGGAAAGGAGATTGGAATCACTTCAACAATGGTGCTAGCGGAGCAGTCTATTACACAGAAGATTCTCATTACGTCTGGATACCTAATGGAACAACACAACTTGAAGCTCGATTTATTCCAACTGAATTTGATATCGATACGGCCCAAGCAGGTGCTCTTCAACTTGAGATTGACCTAGGTGAAGATGGAAGTAATGATGCTCAAGGTGCTTGTTCCCGTGTATCTGATGCATGGATTTGTGATCTTGATGTCGATTCCTCTTCATGGAATACCTGGGCACACTTCGACGTGACAGGTCAGGCAGCAACTCTGCTTGGAATCATTAACGACCCTGAATTCTTTGAATCCCGAATTCCTTACACAGTTGATGTAACGCTGACCCTTGATCTAAGTGAACCAGTTGACATTTCGTTCGAACAACGTCCAGACTTCTACTCTGACCTTGATCCTGCAATTCCTTCTCAAGACTATGATAGCGAATATGACGGTCAGTTGACCTTCACGAGAATGGCTTATGACCAACAAGCTGTATTCTCCTTAATCGTTCCTAAGGAGGTGGTTGAAGATTCTGAGTCAGAGGGCTTCTTCTCAGCATTAGGTGATGTATTTTCAGAATACTTAGGTGTTGCAAGTTTCTTCTCAATGTTCATGCTTGTAGCAGCCATCGGCCTTGGTTACCTGATTCGTTCATCCCGTATTGATGAACCAAAATTTTTGGTTTCTTCAACCATTGATGCAGAATTAATCGAAGATTAAATGGGATTTTGAGGGGCCTCTGTAGGCTGATTACTTGGCATAGAGTCAAGATCTTCAAATGTCATTTGACCTGTATGAATTTCTTCAATTTCTTGTAATCTCTCTGCCATTGGTTTACGAACAATGAATTCAATACGTCCTTTTGTTCGTGTCAAATCATAGGATAATGGGTCGAGCGTTTCAATGACTTGCTCCTCAAACGAGCGTTGAATCTTTTTGCCTCGCCACACTGAGTAACCCCATTGGTAGGCAATTCCTACAATGGCCGCACCGTACAATACTGCAAGGACCGTCGTAGCAAACAATGCAGGATTTCCCCCTCTTGATTCTTCTAAGAGGTCACGCCCAAGCAGGAAAATAAGCCCTACTCCAACCAGTGGTTTGAGCAGAGATTCAACCCATTGATCGATTGGAATAAGTCGACCCTTTGCAGGGTCGACAAAGACGAGATCAGTTTCAAAAGCAGTGGATAATACTCCCACAATTGCTAGTAAACCGATGTAGAGCGAAGCGGCAAGTATGATTTCAATTCCAAAATTATCTAATTTGAATATCCAATGAATGATCAACCAAGCAAACAAACCAAGGAATACGCCTCTTGGAACCTTATGGAAATGCTCGAGATGTTGAGAGAATTCTGTATAACTTCTTGCAGTAGACTGATTCCCTCTATGGGATTGAGGGATGTGGATGATTTGCCAATGCATTCCTTGTTCGACCGCCCCCAATCCACGAATCAGCACGCGTTGCCGGATGAGGATGAATTCAACGAGAAGAATGACTGGTAATCCTACAATCATGACAGGGAGAGCAACAACAAAGGCCAGTGGGAAAATAATGAGGGCTGGTAAAATTAAGAAGTGTGTAATTGACAATGGGTTGAGGATATCAGCCTCTATCAGCCGTTGTCTCGACGGTGTAAGCCGCAAACTTCGGGCGATATCATTCAATGCATGGCGGTAACTTTCAATCTGTCTTCCAGCATCAATAATTTGCCTCACTGTAGTCCTGTACTCTGATTCTTCATGGCCTCCACCAATCCAGAAACGCCAGATAAATCGCAGCGGTATAGCTGCAACAACTGGGACTGCCAATATACCAAGTGCCCATATTAGGGCTTGGATATCAACTTCAGTTGCCATGTGCTCACCAAACACAGCGTGTTGTCCCTTTGTTTTGAATCCATTGCGAAGAATGGATTTTATCCCAATGTTCTAACACCGTGTCGAAGAGTGGCCAATTCATGCGTAGGGTTGCAGTTACTGATGGTATGGCTGATGAAGCAATTAAACGATTAGAACAAGCTGACTGCGAGGTTGTACGTCAATTCATTGAACTTCAAGATTTACTTGATGGAGCATTGGCTGATTTTGATGCTGTTATTGTTCGTAGTGCTACTAAAATTACCAAAGATATTCTAGAAGCAAGTGCGCCAGGCCTCAAAGTAGTCGCAAGAGCAGGTGTTGGCGTCGATAACATCGATCTCGATGCTGCTTCCAAACTTGGAATTCCTGTTGTTAATGCACCTAGGGCAAGTACACAAAGTGTGGTTGAATTGACAGTTGCGCATTTGCTTGGTTCTCTTCGCTACATTCCTACGGCAGACCGTACTCTCCGTTCAGGTACATGGGCGAAAAAAGAGTTGACTGGAACTGAACTTTATGGCAAGCGGCTCGGATTAATTGGATTCGGTCGAATTGCCCAAGGTGTAGCTCGTGTTGCTCAAGCATTTGGTATGGAGGTTCATTCCTATGACCCATATCTTCCAGGTCCAGTAGCTAAGAAATTTGATGTATCAATGCATAAAACAGTCGATAGTTTGTTCAAGCGTTGCACACACATATCGATTCATTGTAATCTCACTGATGAGACTCATCATCTTGTTGATTCTGAACGAATTTCAATGATGCCTGGTAAGGATCCGAATAATTTGCCCTGTGGGAATCACATCGTCAATTGTGCGAGGGGCGGGATTATTGACGAAACAGCTGCCTTGGAGGCACTTGAAAATGGACAACTTTCATCACTCGCCCTCGATGTATTTGAAAACGAACCTGTTGACGCATCATCTCTTCTCCTACAACATCCACATTTCCACGGTACACCTCACATTGGGGCTGCAACCATAGAGGCTCAACGACGTGTTGGATTAGACATTGCCGATGCGGTGCTCGTCGCTTTGAGTGGTTCATTGCCAGAAACAACAGTCAATCGCTCATCACTTTCTTAACTCCATTTTCACTTTGCAAGTGGTGTGGGCACAAGTCTTGCCTTACAGATGTAGTCCCGAAGACATGGGTCGTACAGTACCAACTTGGAGAGGGCGTGTTGAGCAGGAAATAGAACGTCTTGTGCCTTATCGGAGAGCTCTTTCATTGGATGATTGTTGCAACTTCGATATGATGCTACATGACGTTCGCACTCGTCGAGCTGCAGGTGGAATGCTTCCCGCACAAGAAGAATGGAAACCAATGTTCCTTTCCATGCTCTTAGGTGCCCATCAACGCATTCGAGTCTTGGAGAGGCGGCTTGAAGCACTTGAGCATCGATTAACAGATACCGGTGTACTCGATGCATCCTGAAGGAGACAACGGATGGATTCTTGATGCCCATCTTTGTTCCGAAAAAAAAGAGATGCTCGTATGGATTGTTCCCAAAGAAGGGCCAGTGTTTTCATATCGTGAACAATGGAATCCCTCACTGCACGTTTCTGGTTTAGTTTCAGACCTTGAGGTGCTGATTGAATGGTTGCAGCAACCAGAAATTAAGATTAAATTTGGGATATTAAATCATTTATTTGAATACAAACGATTGGAACTCGGTTTCGTCGATAAAACACGTGTACTCACAGTAGAAGTCAAAGGTCATGCATTACTCAAACCACTTGCTCAACATATCGAGGAACGCGGGAAGCATGTTCGCTTCAACCTCTACTCGGTGGACTTGAAACCAGAACAATCGTATCTCACTTCGAAACGTTTGTCCATTGGTTCTTCGGTTATGATTGAGAATCAACAACTTGTTGCAATAGAACAGGAACTGAATCAACGTTCGTTGAGATGTTGTCGACTTGAAGTTGAATTCTGTGACCACAAGGGATTCGCAGATAGTTCTACGAAGATCTCTTCTGCTCGCCTAGAGGAATGTGATTCTGAAGGGAAGAGGTTTGGTAGGAGTTTCATGATTCATTCCCATCATCCCTCATTTGCTATGAAACTTGGACAGTATTTGAGAGAACTTGACCCAGATGTCATCTTTACTCAAGACGGTAATACGCTCGCTCTTCCAGCGTTAATGACACATGCAAAGAGGAGTGGACATACCTTGAAGCTTGGTCGCAATTCTTCCGTTCTTCGCCAAATCGGTGTCGCAAGAACAGTCCATTCCTACGGTCAAGTTCTTCGTAGCGATCCCCAATTTTCATTTGAAGGTCGAATTCATATCGATTGTTCATCTAGTTTTATGTTCAAAGAAGGCGGTCTTTCAGGTCTGTATGAATTAGCGGTTGTTTCTGCTACACGAATAAGCGATGCTGCTCGTAAATCTCCTGGGTCGGTGATCAGCGCCATTCAGAATCGAGTAGCAATGGAAGATGATGTTCTTGTCCCATGGAAGAAAACGAGGCCAGAAGATACGAAAAGTGCTTGGGACCTTCTTCAATCAGATCGGGGTGGACTTTACCTCGATAGCAAACCCGGAGTTTATTCAAACGTCATCGAACTGGATTTTGCCAGCCTCTTTCCAAGTATTATCGCAACACGAAATATCTCGCCGGAAACCCTGAACTGCAGTTGTTGTCAGCCTGCCAGCAATACTCTTCCATTGCCCTTGCATCCGGAATTAGCCAAAAAGAAATTCCAATTGCATGAACGGCAATGGCAGTCTGCCAGCCTTGCTTTTCCACGTTATTCGTCGACAGCATTCCAGGTTCCAGGACTTTCAACGCATACATGTGGCCGGATTCATGGTTTCCTTGGACGCGTGGTTGCTCCACTCATTGAGCGAAGAAAACAATTGAAGAAACAAGTCAAGGAAAAAAAAGACAGAGCTGATCGTCAACAGAATGCTCTGAAATGGCTTCTTGTCACCTGCTTTGGCTACACTGGTTATCGTAACGCCCGGTTTGGACGTATTGAAGCACATGAAGCAATATGTGCCTGGGCGAGAGAACTTCTTCTTCAGACGATTGAACATGCTCAACAGTCAGGTTGGGAGGTTCTTCATGCCATCGTTGATTCGGTTTGGATTCGTGATGTACAAGGAAGGACATACGAACAACAACACGAGGATGCTTTGGTTTTAGCCCAAGAAGTGCAGACATTCACAGGAATTCCTCTTGAATATGAGGCGACATACGATTGTATTGCCTTTTTACCGAGTCGGGTCCATTCAGGTGGTTCTCTGACAAAATATTGGGCATATGGGAAAGATGGTCTAAAGGTTAGAGGTCTTGAATTACGCCAACATTCAACCTGCCAATGGATTCGTAATCTCCAGCAACAAGCTTTGCAGATTCTCTCAAAAACCACTGATCTAAGCGACGGTCTTCCATCCTATTCAGTTCAGAAAATAGTTCAGAACTTACTGCTTGATGAACTTGGGAAACTTGAGAATGGAATGATTACAATTGGTGATCTTCTGATTGCTCAACGCATTTCAAGAGAACCGACTCAAGGTTCGGTACAATCTCTGGCAATGCTTGCTTTCCAAAGGCATCAAGCACATGGCTTCCCACTCACTGTCGGTTCGAAAGCACGATTTCTTGTTCGAGAGAAAGATGCCAAGAATCCACTCTTTCGAGTTCTTCTCTCCGAAGAGTGTCCTGACTTGAATGAAACAGTTCGAAATATCGATTTAGCATATTACCGACAACAAGCAATTCGTGCCATATGGGCAATACTCACTCCTTTTGGGTGGACTGAACATCAATTGACAGAAGTTGGTGTTGTGCGACTCGACCGGTGGATGTAAAGCCTTCAAGTCTTGATTGAGATTCATCTTTTGTTTTAGGAAGAAGTCGTAGCAATGTCTGGGAATCGGTGGTACTTCTGAGAATCAAGATGTTCTTTCTTGCTGTTTGCCAAGAGCCCTGTAAATGCCTGTCTGCGTGTAACTTTACCGTATGCTTAAGTTGTTGATGAAGTCGACTTTTGGCGTATCCATCGAGAATGATAACTGCGCAATGTTTGGATAATTTCTGTAATGAATGCAAACAATGACGAAGTATTGTACGTCCCTCATACCTCCTGATTTGGTCATCAAGAAACATGGCAAGTAATCCATCAACAACGACCAAAGAAGCCTTTGTTAGCATTGTCTCTTGATGTGCCCGAAGAATCAATGCGTGCAATTGATGAAGCGTGAATCCCCGTCCAATGTAGAGTCGTCGTAAGCCTTCTTCAAGACCACAATTTCGATTTCTTAATGGTTCAAAAAAAGTACTTGGATCGAATCGATGTGCTCCATCAATCCAATGAACTGTGTTGCTTCGACTGAGTAAAGATGCAGCTGTTTCCCGAGCAAGGAAACTCATTTCCTTACCAAAATATCCCGGTCCTTCAAGCCATGTGATGCCTTTTTTCATGATGAGATGTTCGGGAGAAATTGAGATTTCCTTTATCGCTTCAATATCCCTCATGCCATCACCAAGTATTGTTGTTCGGCGAGGGCAGTAGGGTTATCTTTCGCAGGGAGTACTATGAAAGTGAAGGATGAATTTCAAACACCTTCGGCATTTATCTTGCATTGTG
>TARA_B110001452_G_scaffold62343_1_pt1 | contig 12434 bp, 10 predicted proteins | sample TARA_B110001452 | Tara Oceans TARA_B110001452 (sample SAMEA4396971) | marine metagenome | biome: Polar Biome; feature: [DCM] deep chlorophyll maximum layer (ENVO:01000326); material: water (ENVO:00002006), including particulate matter (ENVO:01000060) such as... | depth 25 m
GAGGGTTGGACTGCAATCGTTGAGAATGAGACTGGTGTTGCGATTCCAAATCCAATCGTTCTCGAGAAGGCAGAAGTGACAAACCTCTTCCTCAATGTAACAGCTGATCCACTTGCAACACCCGGTGTTATCTCGTTTAATCTACGGGCAACATGCCCATCATGCGGTACCTCTCTGTTTGGAGCAGATATACTTGCTCGTAACATCGATGTCCCAATTTTGAGGGATGCTTCAATGAGTTCTGATGAATCGACCTTCGAAAGTGCAGCAGATGGCGTTTCAGAAACGGTTTATCTCTCCTTGCTCAATCTTGGAAACGATGATGAGCAATATGCACTCTCTCTCGGCGGCCCACACAAGTATCTCTTGGCAGCTCAACTCGCTGGTGAAACAACATCCATCCTTGATGCATGGGATGGTGAAACAACGATCATTCTGACATTACCAATGCCTGTTGGATTATCGCCTGGCCTTTACTATCTTGATGTTATAGCGACGAATGTCGACGATTCTTTGATTTCAGTCTCGCATCGTATTAATGTCGAGATTCTGGACACCGCTGCATTAACGGTCTCTGATGAGTCGTCTGACCAATCGTTTTTACCAGGTTCAATGGATACAAGCGACCGTTCCTTCACGATTACAAATTATGGTAACAGAGAAGACCGCTTTACGATCACATTGAGTGCCCCTGAAGGAATGATTGCCGAGATTATCGATCCAATGCCGATCGACGGCGTTTCTACAACACCCGTGATTGCTTCAGGAGAAACATTTGATGCAATCGTACGATTCAGATTCTTAGATGATAGCGATGGTTCACAAACACTTGAATTGACTGCAACTTCCGTCAATGAACCCTCAATCTCAGAAACAGGAGAAGCAACCTACCTCGTCGGACGTCAAGGAACAATAGATCTAGTTCCTCCTCCATTCATTGAAGTTTCTGAATCGAATCTAGTCTACACAATGGATATTGAAGTAAAGAATAAACTCAATCCTGCAGTCTCTCCTTCCCAAACAATTTCCATGGACAAAGTCGATGGTAATTGGTCGAGTTATATCAGCGTTCGAATCAACAATAACGATCGAAGTTTCTCACTTCCATCAGATCAATCCAGAATTGTAACTATTGAGATTACAGTCACAGATGCCACACTCATCAATCTGCCAGAGGATACATTGCTTGTAGACTTCTCAATTTATGCAACTTCCCTTACAGTAGCAGATTCCCCAACCACCTCTCTGCAAGTAAAACTCATCAAGCAATCTGCAAACAGTGATGATGGAGATGGAGCATCGTCAGAAGACGACGGAGAACTTGTCAAAACAATCGTTCTATGGTCTGGATTCTTAATCGTTATCGGTGTCCTTGGCTTCATCACATTCAAGATTATCACAACAGTTGAGAAAGACGATGATATGGACGACTGGGACGATCTCATGTACGAGGATTCCCTTACTGCAACATATGGTGCAGTTGCTGCTGCTCCGACAGTTCCTATGTCACCGCCACCAACTCCGGCTGCTCCAGTTGAGGAAGCGCCTCCAGCTCCTCCGGTTGCTTCTGGGGCTCCTCCGATTCCGGCTGATGGATTGCCTGCTGGCTGGTCTAATGAGCAATGGAATGCTTACGGCCAACAGTACCTTGATGGCAAAATGTAGTTGGAAGGTCTGTCGCAGGGTTCAAAACCCACCGCACCCCGCCTTGAATCGTAGGTGATACAATGTATGGTAATGGACAAGCACCAATCTTCATTCTAAAAGAAGGAACTCAGCGTACTCGTGGGCGTAGTGCTCAATCGAATAACATCGCAGCAGCAAAGGCTGTGGCAGACTCCGTACGCTCAACCCTTGGTCCAAAAGGAATGGACAAAATGCTCGTTGATTCAATGGGTGATGTTGTTATCACAAACGATGGTGCAACGATTCTGAAAGAAATGGATATCGAACACCCTGCTGCTAAGATGATCATTGAAGTTGCGAAAACACAAGAGCAACATTGCTACGACGGTACAACCTCTGCAGTTGTTCTCTCCGGGGAACTTCTCAAGCGTTCAGAAGACCTCATTGAACAAAATGTTCATCCAACAGTTATCTGTGAAGGATTCAGACTTGCAGCAGAGAAAGCCATTTCTCTTCTTGATGGTCACGGGATCCCAACCAACGATAACGATGCAGTTCTTCTCGAGGTTGCTAAAACCGCGTTAACTGGTAAATCCGCTGGAGCGGTAAAGGCGTTCATGGCCGATATCTGTGTACGTGCAGTTAACGCCGTTGGCGTTGTTGACGAAGGGGAACGAATTGTTGACCTAGGGGACATCAAAGTCGAAAAGCGTCAAGGTGGATCCATTAAGGATTCAACACTCATTGATGGAATTCTACTCGACAAGGAGAGAGTGCATGCAGGCATGCCAAGAAGCATCAATGATGCACGAATTGCTCTCATCAATTCAGCAGTAGAAGTAAAGAAGACCGAAGTTGATGCTAAGATTCAGATTACTGATCCAAATCAACTCGCTTCCTTCCTGGCAGAAGAAGAGAACTACATCCGTGGTCTTGTGGATAAAATCAAAGCATCTGGTGCAAATGTCCTCATTTGCCAGAAAGGTATTGATGAACTCGCTCAACATTATCTTTCAAAGGCAGGTGTCTTCACTATTCGACGTGCAAAGAAATCCGATATGGAAGCACTTTCAAAGGCCACAGGCGCCCAAATTGTCACAAATATGGATGACCTATCTGCTGAAGACTTGGGTCATGCTGCTCGTGTCGAAGAGCGAAAGATTGGAGAAAGCGACATGACATTCATAACAGGTTGCCCTGAAGCCAAATCCGTTTCAGTTCTTCTTCGAGGTGGAACCGAACACGTTGTTGACGAAATCCGCCGAGCATTCGATGACGCTGTTGGTGTCGTCTCTGTAGCTTGGGAAGATGGGGCAGTCCTCACTGGTGGCGGTAGCGTTCTCGCTGCTCTAAGCCGAGATCTTCGTACCTATGCGGAAACCATCGGCGGAAGAGAACAAATGGCAATCGAAGCATTTGCTTCAGCCCTTGAGATCATTCCCCGAACACTTGCAGAAAACGCAGGTCTCGACCCCGTTACAACGCTTATTGCTCTCCGTAAAGCACATGCTGATGGCGAATCTCATGCTGGAATCAACGTTTACGAAGGTGGCGTTGTTGACATGAAGGACGGAAACGTACTGGAGCCGTTGCGAGTTGTAGAACAAGCCATTCAATCTGCTACTGAGACTGCAATCATGATTCTACGTATCGACGACGTCATCTCTTCCAAGGGTGTCAGCATGGCTGATGGATTTGGCGGAGACGGCGACTTCCACATGTGAGCAGCCTCTATGACAGAGGCTTGAAAATCCCCGTGGTCGGGTGGCAAGGTTGAAAGGCTGATGTTAGGTGGTACAATTGTCTGCGAAGCGGACGCTTTGAGGGTCTTAAAATGACAGTCGTTGCAAAGGTATGGATTGACGAAGACTGCATCACCTGTGATGCATGTCAAGATATCTGCCCAGAAGTGTTTGAAGTAAACGATGAAACCTCGCAAATTCTTGCTGCTGTTCGCCTCGATGGCGGATTCGATAGAAACGAGGGCAAGAGCCCACTGACCGGCGATTTAGGTGCCCAATATGCAGACATTATTCTTGAAGCTGCAGAAGCATGTCCTGTGGAAGTTATCAAGTTCGAACTTGTATCAGATGGTGCAGAAACTGAAGAAGTTGTTGAAGCACCAGCAGCAGAAGTTGCTGCTGCCCCTGCAGCAGCAATCGCTGTCGGAGGCTCAGCTTCTGACGAACTTACAGCGGTTCTCGGAGGAGATCGCTCTTTGACCATTCTTTTCGGTTCCCAAACAGGAAACGCAGCAGGTCTTGCAGAAAAGACAGCGAAACTTGCCTCCAACTACGGTCTGAATGCAAACGTTGTCGATATGGACGGATACAACAAGACAAATCTTGCTTCTATCAAGCGTCTCCTCATCATTACTTCAACATGGGGCGAAGGAGAAATGCCAGATAACGCAGAAGACTTGTGGCAATCTGTCCAATCTGACGCACCAGGATTGTCTGCTATGCACTATTCAGTGTGTGCAATTGGGGATACTTCCTACGACGAATTCTGTAAAGCAGGAACTGACTGGGATGACAAATTATCTAGCCTTGGCGCACACAGTGTACAACCTCTACAGATGTGTGATGTAGATTTTGATGAACCATGGACTCAATGGGTCCTTGAAGCACTCCCTCGAATCGCCTGCGTTGATGATTCAGGAACACTTCAACTCGACCTGATCGATGAAATGTCAGTTTACGGAACTTCAGATGATGATGATGTTGTTGAAGGCGACTTTGCCCCGGGGCATGTTGACCATTCCGACATCGATGTCGAACTGGAACTGTTCCGCTTTTGCCCATCACAAGGTGAAAATGGCTGGGACGTTATTGCCACAACAGTTCCTGCCTCTGCATCATTGGAAGATCTCTTCATTAATTTCCAACGAGATGTCGATGGAAGTTTCGCTTTCCGCCGTGGTAATACTGCAGGAACCGCAACAACAGGAGTTCGTGCCAATGGACGTATTGTATTAGCAGATCTCGCACGTGTCGGTAGTCTTGTCAATAACGGTCGACTACGCATTGAGCCTTTGCCTGGATTCCCTATCCTCAGGGATTTGATTGTCGATACTCGCCGATTCGAAGAAAATAGAGCTAAGGCCAATCCATGGGTCCAAGCAGATCCAAGAGAAGGTGAACGCCTCATCAGCGGAAAGGCAGTAGGTGTTCTCGCCTCAGAAACAGCACTTTCACTCCACAAGATGAATGCAGTCTCAAGCCATCTGCTTGCACATGGTATGTCAGATACGGTCGACTTCGATTCCGCATACGTTGGTCCAGGTATTCACTTACAACGCTGGGTTCGATTCAACGATCCTCGTACTTCGATGAAGCACCGCTTACAATTACTCGCAACCTTGCAAGAACAAGGCGGAGTATGGAGCGAAGCAGATCCTTCATCAATTGCACGACATGGGTTTTCTGGAGCATTGGTTGCTGATACCCTCAATAACGCACGAAGTCGATTGTTGACCGAATACAAAAACGCTGGTCGTCACGGACGTCTTGTCAAGTGGTACGGTCGTTCTGTTAAGTGGTCTGGTAAGTTGAATGAAACTACGCTCTATCGACAAGTATTGGGACCAATTGGTCTCGTTTCCAACGTATTCTCTGGAGTTTCAGCACGAATGATGCTCGGATTTACCCGTACTGGTGGTCCTCCTATTCGCAGTCTACAGGCACTTTTGCTTCCACCAGCAGGTGTTGGTAAGATTCCAAGTATGATTAATTCCAAGGTTGATGACCACCATGAAGTTGTGAGTTTATTCAACGAACTCGACCAGAGGTTCTGAGGTGAAAACATGCAGGTAGCATACTATCCGGGAAATGTCGCTCGTGGGGCAATGATGGAAGTTGAGGATTGCATTCAACCTCTCTGCAAGACGCTTGGAATTAACTTGATTGAATTGCCTAAGGCAACTTCAGATGGTGGAAACATCATCCGTCAAGCATCGCCTCGATTACAACACGCTCTCGCTGCCCGCAATCTCGCACTTGCTGAAGAAAAGGGCCTTGATATCATGACCTCATGCGCCACATCTCACAGCATCCACTGCGATACAGCAACGACAATGGCTGCAGATCCACTCCTCGCCTCACAATTGAATAATCTCATCGCTCGAAGTTCGAACATCGAATACATGGGCGAATCAAAGTCTCGTCATCTACTCCATCTTCTCATTGAAGAAATTGGTCTTGATAAAATCAAAGCTGCAGTTCTGAACCCTCTAGGTATGGATATCGCTGCTTACTACGGGCCTTACATGCAACGAGATGGCTTCTGCAGTGAAGATGATGCATTCAACCCCTCTTACCTTGAAAATCTCATCACAGCACTCGGTGGTACTCCAGTCGAATATGACTCCAAGTGCCAGAGTGTTGGTTCACCAAGTCTTCTCACCAATGAAAAGACTGCAATGAAGATGACTGCAGCAGTCCTTTCAGATGCGAAGCAATCAGGAGCGGAACTCATGGTCAGTGCCTGCACAATCTCTCATGCTAATTTAGATTCATACCAAGTGAAAGCAGGAAAGGTTACTGGAAAGGATACGACAATACCTGTCATCCATCTCGCAGAATTAGTCGCCTTCGCATTTGGCCACTTCCCCGACCGCTTCGCTCAATTGAGAACACGAGTCAAAATCATTGGCGGTTGAGATCATCTCGGCCATCTAATATTGGCTTCCATGGGTCTGATTTTTCTTCTGAACCAAACTCAAAGAGACTTTTTTGACCTCTGGAACGTGTGTATATTTTCTTTTCGTCAGGTTTACTCGGTTCCACCTTTTTAGAATCAGTACTTTCTTCTTTTAAATCCTTAACATCTTCTTCTATAGATTTGTATCGTGCTATTTCAGAGTGGAGAAATTCGCCTGCAGAGAAGGATTCATTCTCCGTTTTAACAGAAAAGTCTGGCAAAGACACATCAGTAATTCGATCAGATGTTAATGTGGTAATGTCTCTCATCCGTCCCAAGACACTGTGCATTCTCGCTTCCTTGATCTGTGATGCTTGAAGGACGTAAACATCTCTCGTGTTATTGGCGACTAGGACATGTACTGATCCACTGCTCTGTCGAGCAGTCCGCCCTCGTCGTTGGATTGCTCGGATTGCACTGGGGACAGGTTCGTAAAACAAAACCATTGAAGCAGACGGTACATCAAGCCCTTCTTCTCCTACAGAAGTTGCTACGAGGACATTAATCTCTCCTTCACGAAAGCGTTCAAGTTGCTCAAGTTGTTGCTTTTGAGTCATGCCTTGCCGTTTTCCTCGTTTACTTTGGCCAATAAAACGATCCACATTTGCTCCAGGAATCGTATTGAGATCTTCGACCAAGTGGCTCACTGTATCTCTGTATTCGCTGAAAATGAGGACTCTATCTTCAGGAAAATCATCGAGATGTTTCGTAACTAAATCTGAGACTTGTTGGCTTTTAGGGTGACATTCTTGGATTGATTCTACAGCCAATCTGAAGTTGTGTATAACGGCCTTTTTGAGAAACCTATTCGTTGACCGCTCACCATCTCTACTTTCCTCTTCCGCTCGTTGTAGGTATGAGCGAGCAGAACGAATTCCCTGTGTCTTAATCAAATCCAGTAACATGTGCATTCTGCGAACATCTGAGATTCGCTTTGCGGCATCATATCCTCGGGGATCTTTCCTTGAGATCGCAATACTGGCCCTTTGAGCAGCTTCTTCAATAATTCCAGCAGTAATATGTTCCGTGGGAGCGAGGAAACCCTGGCGTCGCAAGACATCTGTTTGGTTGAGTTGATCAGCCTCAAGAGGTTCAAGTAACGACACTGTCGTACTATCAAGCATCAATCGAATCGTTGCGATGTTCATGTCAACAGCATATGGTTTGAGGAGTGAATCTTCACGATTAGCGACAAAGATTTGTTGTACACCGAGCCTTACTCTCAACGCTTCAATATTCTTCTTGGTCGATCCTGGACTTGCGGTTGCTGCTACAATCCATGTCTTCTTTCCTTGTTGTTTGTAACGATCGGCAACTTGTGCTGTAGCATGATTCCCTTTCGCATGATGAGCTTCGTCAACGATAAGAAGTCCGACATTGGCTAATGAGATCAATCCCGTATCCACATCGTTACGGATGACTTGGGGGGTTGCAATGATGAGTTTGGCCTCCTCCCAAAGGATACCGCGTTTTGCCGGCCTGTCACTCCCCGTGTATGTTTTGATGAGTTCAGGTGAAATGTTGAGTCGCTCAACAGCCATCTTCCTTTGTTGCTCGACCAGACCTACAGTAGGTGCGGTAAGTACAATTTTATCAATATCCTTTGACAATGCTTCTGCCATACAGTACCACTGAACCGCAGTTTTACCGAACCCGGTGGGCATGACGAGCAACGTCGAAGTACGAATACATTCTTTTGCAGCTGCGATTTGATACGCCCTTGCTTCGATACCATCGTTGAGGAACGGATGGCATAATTCAGGCATGAACAGGGTTAATGCCGAGGGTTCAAAAGGATGATGTGTAGGGTTAAAACGAGCCAACGTCGCTTTATTTCTAACCTCTTCTAAACCGAACCACTCATATATGGGTGGAAAGTCGGAGGGTTGCTCCAAAGGTGAGCAGCCAGACACTTAGGGCAATCCGAAAGGAACCCACTGGCACTGTACCCCGTTTGTGGGAATGGTGCTCTGTGTCACGGCTACTCCTGGCCCGACGAGCCCTCGCACGCTCTCCGGAGCCTCTGTGTTGTAGAATTATGGAGGAGCCCAAAATGGCAAAAAGAAACCACCCACGCCGAGGTAGTATGGCGTTTAGCCCGCGTAAGCGGGCCAACAGACCATTCGGTCACGTTAAATCATGGCCTACCAGCGACGCAAGCGAAGTAAGAATGCAAGGATTTGCAGGATGGAAAGCAGGAATGACACACGTTCTTGCTCGAGACCTCAATCCACGATCAACCAGTGCAGGACAGGAAATCCGTGTTCCAGTCACTGTTGTCGAAGTACCTAAGATGCGAATTCTTGGTGTCCGTGGATACCGAATGACGCCTTATGGAAAGCAAGCTGCTGGCGAAGTATGGGTAGACGCTGAGTCTCTCACTGAATCCTTCCCTGAAATTTTCCAACGTGTCTCCAACCGCAAGAAACACGATGGAGAAGAACATTTTGATAATCTCGGAAAGCAAGATATTTGTGAAGTTCGTCTTATTGTCGCCACTCAACCATCCAATGTCACTGGTACTCCTTCAAAGGTACCAGAGGTTATGGAAGTCGGTCTCGGTGGAGGCTCCACAAGCGATCAACTCGCTTTTGCTCAAGAACGCCTTGGACATGAAGTCTCCTTTACAGATGCCTTCGAAGAAGGTGCAATGACTGACATTGTTGCAATTACTAAAGGATACGGATGGCAAGGTGTCATCAAAAGATTCGGTGGTAAACTCCAATCTCACAAGAACTCCAAGAAGCGACGTCAACACGGTAACATGGGTGACTTCGGTACAGGATATGTTCGTAAGACAATCCGTCAAGGTGGTCAAACTGGTTATCATCAGCGAACTGAGTTCAACAAGCGCATTCTACGAATCGCTAACCCTGAAGAACATTCGATCACACCTTCCGGAGGATTCCTTCGCTATGGTGAAGTGAACTCTGATTACATTCTAATCAAAGGTAGTGTCCCTGGGCCTGCCAAGAGATTGATTCGATTCCGTGATGCTCTTCGTTCTAATGAAGAGCAACATCCACTCGAAATCACCTACGTAAGTACACGTAGTAAGCAGGGGGTCTGAACATGAAAGTCGCTGTTAAGAATATTTCAAACACCATTACACAAGATGAAATGGATGCAGGTCGTTTGCAGACCTCCTTCGATATCTCTGTCGAAGAAGGCTCTAAGATTACACTTCCAGAAGCCTTTTCTGTATCTGTCCGTGAAGATCTCGTGCGAGATGCCGTTGCATCAAGCCGAGCTAACCGCCGACAAGCATACGGTTCACGCCGACACGTCGGTAAGCGCCGCCCTATGGCTGGTATGAAGCACTCCGTCGAATGGTGGGGGAAGGGACGTGGTGTCTCTCGTATTATGCGCCGTACAGGTCAACGCCGTGGTGCACAAAACCCGCATACACTCGGTGGACGCCGTGCGCACGGACCTAAGGTCGAGAAGATTTGGGCTCGTAAGTTCAACACCAAGCAACGACGTCTTGCTCGTGACGCTGCTCTCTCTGCAACTGTCAATATGGATATGGTTACATCTCGTGGACATCAACTCGATGAATCCATCGAACACCTACCGATCATTCTAGGTAACTACACAGAGACTGTTGACGGAAAGACATCCGAATACAACATCGAAGCATTCAACCATGGCTCCGCTACTCGCAAGGTCATGGCAATCTTCACCGAACTTGGACTTGGACACGATCTACATCGTGCTCGCTCTAACACCAAGATCCGTGCAGGAAAAGCAACCATGCGTGGTCGAGTGCGAAAGACGCCTAAGTCTGTACTCCTCGTTGTCAAAGAAAAGACAGGACTTGCTCAAGCAGCTCGAAACCTCCCTGGTGTCGATGTTGTAGCCGCAAAGGATCTCAGCGCAGAACATCTCGCCCCTGGTGGCGATGTTGGTCGCTTGACCGTCTTTACACAAGATGCTGTGGAGGCACTTAACTGAGGTGATATCATGGAAGCATACGACATAATCATTATGCCTTGGTTGACTGAAAAGACCATGGAAGCAAGAACCACACAGAACCGTCTTGAGTTCATTGTTCGCAGATCTGCAACAAAGAAACAAATCGCTCGTGCGGTATCTACAATTTTCGAAGTAGAAGTCGCTACTGTAAACGTACGCAACACTAAGCATGGAAAGCATGCAAGTGTTCGTCTTGCAGAAGGATATGATGCTGAAGACGCTGCTATGCGTCTGGGAGCTCTTTGAGGTGAGGAAACATGGGTAAGAGAATTCGTGCACAACGTAAAGGATCATCACCACGGTATCGCGTGTCTAGTCACCGATTCCCTGGTAAAAGCAGAATGCCTCGTGAGAAGGACATTGTTGGAGAAGTTACAGAACTTGTCCACTCTCCTGTTCACACAGCACCTCTCGCACGTGTCAAGTTGCCTGATGGCGATACCACTTTTGTGGTCGCAACAGAAGGTCTTGCAGTAGGAAGCAACATCGCTATTGGCGACAATGTCTCCCTACGACCAGGTAACATTACTTCACTCGCTCAAATCCCTGAAGGGACTGCTATCAACAACGTCGAACTTCGACCTGGTGATGGTGGCAAAGTCGCTCGAACAGCAGGAAACTCCTGTCTCGTTGAAGCGAAACTTGGCGATAAAGTCCGTATTCGAATGCCGTCCGGTTCCGTTAAGGAACTTCCAGGCAGCTGTCGAGCCACCATTGGTGTGCTTGCAGGTCATGGCCGTGATGAGATGCCACTACGAACTGCTGGTGCTGCGTACTACAAAGCAAAGGCTCGTGGTAAACTCTTCCCACACGTTAGTGGTGTTGCCATGAACCCAGTGGATCACCCGCATGGTGGTGGAAATCACCAAGCTGTCCACGGACCTAACTCAGTTGCTCGAAGTACTCCGCCTGGTGCTAAGGTCGGATTGATTGCCCCACGCCGTACGGGACGAGGACGCGGCAAGAGAGTCTGAGGTGTTGAATTATGGGACGTAAGAAGAAGAAGTCATTCATGACCCCAAAGGCCAGTCGACGTAAGGCGCGTAAGCGACTTTCAACGACAACGGCTCGTCAGAAGAAAGAATTCACATACCGTGGATACGATGTTGAAACATTGAGCAATATGCCAATGTTCCCTGAAGATGGTTCTGAGGAATACCTCATTCGCCTCCTTCCTTCACGTGTTCGCCGTTCGATTAGCCGTGGTCTTTCAGAGCAGAATCTAAGGTTCAGAGATCGTGTCTCTCGAAGCAAATCAAACACAATTCGTACACATCGCCGTGATATGCCAATTCTACCAGAATTCGTCGGTAAGACACTCGCAGTTCACAACGGACAACATTTCGTTGAGATTGAAGTCAAGCCGGAGATGATTGGTCACTACTTAGGTGAATTTGCAATCACACGACGTGGAGTTGCCCACAGCGGGCCGGGTGTAGGTGCTACCCGTTCTTCAAAGCACGTACCATTGAAGTGAGGTGAAATAAATGAGCAGTAAGCGAAATATGGACCGTCGAACAAAGCGTCGACAACTCTCACAACGTGGATACACACAACTTTTGCAAGGAAGCCGTCTGGCTACAGCACGTGCAGTCAATGTTGACATGCACGTCAAGCACTGTTTCGAAGTCGCTCGTGCTATCAAAGGCATGAACGCTGGTAAAGCAATCAGTTTCCTTAACGAAGTTCTCCTCATCGATTCAGATCGAGCAGACATTCGCCGAAAGGCAAGTGCAGTTCCTTACCGACTCGGTAGCGGAAACAAGAAGAAGCGACGATCTGGACCTTCTATGGTTGGACACCGCAAAGGCGGTATTGGACCTGGTCGATATCCTGTAAAGGCAAGCCGTGCATTCATCAAGCTCATTCAGAGCGCAATGGAAAATGCTCGTCACCAATACGATGATGTTGAACCTGAAGACATGGAAATCACACACCTAGCAGCACACCGTGGACAAATCCGTCGTGGATGGATACCCCGTGCTCGTGGACGTGCAACACCAAGCAACCACTATCAAGTGAACCTCGAGATTTTCCTCGAAGACTTCACAGCAACCGACGATGAGTTGGAGGATGACTTCTGAGGTGAATATCATGGCAGGTAAAAAGAGTACAATTAAGGCAATCGTCAA
>TARA_B110001452_G_scaffold267631_1_pt1 | contig 12409 bp, 24 predicted proteins | sample TARA_B110001452 | Tara Oceans TARA_B110001452 (sample SAMEA4396971) | marine metagenome | biome: Polar Biome; feature: [DCM] deep chlorophyll maximum layer (ENVO:01000326); material: water (ENVO:00002006), including particulate matter (ENVO:01000060) such as... | depth 25 m
AACTCTTCTATGACTCAGGATAGTACTGATATAATTATGACTAAACCTCTAACTGTAAGTGGTGGAGCTGGTGATGCTATTATAAACTTAGTATCTGACCCTATGAATACAGATGAGAATGATAACTGTATGATTAACTTTAGTCAAGATGGTGGTGGTACTTTAAGTAACATAGGTCTAATTGGTGATAGTGGTTCTATATATTCAAGCTCTCTAAGCAACTCTTTAGGTATGGGTACTGATACTGCTAACCCAGTTCAGTTATACACTAATAGTGCAGCTAGAATGACTATACAGTCTGATGGTGATGTGGGAATAGGTACAAATAATCCGATAGCTATGCTTGACGTAAATGGTGATAGTAATTTTACTGGAAACGCTAAATTTGAGAGTACATTCGGAAACTTAGATACGACTAATGATAAAGGGATGCAATTCGAAATAGGTACTAGTGCTTTAAATACACTAAGAACTGATGCAGATGCATTTAGAATATACTTTGGTGGAACTTCAGCAAATGGAGAAGCATTAAAGATTACTCAAGCTGGATTAATGACATTAAAGACTCAAGGTTCAACTGAATTCCAATGGGATTTAGATGGTGACTTTCATGCAGATGGAGATGTTATTGCTTATTCTACTACAGTATCTGATAGAAACTTAAAAGAGAATATCAATACAATAGAGAATGCTACTGAAACTGTTGAGAAATTAAGAGGTGTTCAATATGAATGGAAACAAGGAAGTGGTAAAAGAGAAGGTCAAACTGAGATTGGAGTTATTGCTCAAGAAGTAGAAGAAGTTCTACCTTTCTTAGTTAGAGAGAAAAAAGTAAAAGACAATGTTGTTAAGACTGTTGATTACGAAAAAATGATAGGATTATTAATTGAGTCAAATAAAGAGTTATCTGCAAGACTAAGAAAATTAGAATGTGGATGTTCAACATGTGACTGTAAATAAAAAGATATGGCATTACAATCAAGTGGTCAAATAAAAATGAGTGAAATAGCTTCTGAAATGGGAGAAAGTTTATCTAACGTATCTTTAGGTTCAATGTCTGATGATGCTGGATTTAGTGCTCCTGACCAAATGTCAGACTTTTACGGACATAGTAATGCTAGTAGTTTTGCATGGACTGGAAGTGTTAGGAGTTCATTCTCCTCTGGAGTTTGTTTTAACTCTATAAATCAATCATATTACCATAATAATGGTTCTGGTGGTTCTAGTACATTTGTTGATATAAATGACTATGTATATAGTGATTCAGCTATGACTAGTAAATTAACTGCTGGATACTATAAAGTAGGTCACCCATCTTTTGATTGGGTAAGAGTAAATGGATTTGGTAGAATATTTGCAACAGGATTCTGTTAGACTAACAAAAACGCACTTTTTGCGTTATATAAATATAGAAATAAATTAAATAATATGAAAAATAATAATAGTAATGTAAGAATGCTTAACCTATCTGGTTACGAAGCTCCTAAAGTGGAAGAAGTAGTAGGTAAGGAATGGATTTCTTATGGTGAAAATAACGATTACTTTGATAGTCTTATTGAAAGATATTTAGGTTCACCTACGAACAGTAGATGTATTAACGGTATTGTTGATATGATTGCTGGTAGAGGATTAGAATGTACTGATTCAGAATTATTTCCTGAGCAACATGCTAAGATGAAACTATTACTTAAGAAGAGAGATGTAAAGAGAGTAGCTCATGATTATAAAATGTTAGGACAAGCTGCTGTACAAGTTATATACAATAAAAGTAAAACTAGAATAGTAAAGATATCTCATCATCCAATGGAAACATTAAGAGCTGAGAAGTGTAACTCTAAAGGAGTTATTGCTGGTTACTATTATCATCCTAAATGGTCAGAACTAAAACATAGTGATTCTCCTAAAAGAATACCTACATTTAGAAATGGTTCAAAAGGACAAAAGGTAGAGTTATATATATTTAAACCTTATAGAAGTGGATTCTATTATTATTCACCAGTTGATTATACTGGATGTTTACAATACTGTTCACTAGAGGAAGAAGTATCTAACTACCATATAAACAATATTAAACAAGGATTACAACCTACATTATTAATGAACTTTAATAACGGTGTGCCAAATCCTGAGACTCAAGAAATGATAGAAAGAAAGATATACGATAAGTTTTCTGGTTCTTCTAATGCTGGTAAATTTATACTAGCTTTTAATGATTCTCAAGAAACTGCTGCTGATATTCAACCAATTCATTTACCTGATGCTCATGCTCAATATCAATTTATGAGTGATGAAGCAACACAGAAGATTATGTTAGGTCATGGTATTGTATCACCAATCTTATTAGGTATTAAAGATAATACTGGATTTGGTAACAATGCAGAAGAATTAAGAACTGCTGCTGTATTAATGGATAATGTAATTATTAAACCTCTACAAGATGGTTTATTAGATGGATTTGAAGAAATACTAGCATTTAATAAAATTAACCTAGATTTATACTTTGTTACTATTCAACCAATAGAATTTACTTCTATGGAGAATATATCAACTGCTATCAAGAGAGAAGAAGAAACTGGAGAGAAAGCAGTAGACCAAGATAAATCAACTAAAGAAGAAGGAAAGTAATATGAAAGCACTATTTATAAATGTAAATGACTTAAAAAGAAAGTCAATACTAAGTGGTAATCTTGATGGCGATAAGATAATGCAATTTATCGAAGTCGCTCAAGATACTCATATGCAGAACTACTTAGGTGGAAAACTATATCAGAAGTTGCAAAGTTTAATAGTAGCTGATACTTTAAACGATGCAGCTAATGCTGATTATAAATTATTATTAACTGATTATATAAAACCAATGTTAGTATGGTACACACAAGCAAATTACATACCTTTTGCTGCGTTTACTATTAGTAATGGTGGTGTATTTAAAAGAAGTCCAGAAAACAGTAATGAAGCTACTAGAGAAGATTTATCTATGCTAACTGCTAAAGTTACTGATACTGCTGATTTCTATACACAAAGATTCATAGACTTTATGAACTTTAATTCAACTAAGTATCCAGAGTATACTGACAATCAAGATGGAGATATGTATCCAGATAGAGATGTTCAATATACTGGATTCGTACTATAAATGTTTAACATATACCCTTGTTTAATATACAGGGGTATTATTTACTCTTAATATGAAGAAATTATATAAAGCTAAGACAGAAAATATTGTTAAGTTGAAAGAATACTTAAAAAAGATTGAAGTACAAACTGGCAGTACTGCGAAAAAAGACCAGAATTCATAATTAAAGATATACACTGGAGTTGGTATATTATTTAATATGAGCACAACTAATCATCAAATAAAAACAAGATGAATAAAATGATAGATGTAATACTGAATTACGTATTTGGTTCACTGAAGTCTGTTATATTTAGAAAACGTTTAGTTAAGAAGATTCTAAGACTAAAATATCATAGTATGTTTAGAGTCATAGAAAATACTAGAACTAGGATTAAATACACTAAGTTCTATAACTACAAGAAATTTGACTCTACAAAATCACAAATGTTTGTAGATTTTATGAATTTTAAGTTAGATACAATAGCTGATGAATTTCAAAAATTAATAGTGGAAGCTTCTGAAGCTGTCGATAATGACATGCTAAAGGACCTAGTACATGACACAATGGCAAGAGCTGTTAAAGTTTATGTAGAGAAAACTAGAATACATTTTATTAAAAACGGAGTACCATATGACGATGCTGACGAAATAATAAGATTATTCGAAAAGTGGAGAGAAGAAACAATATCTATTATATCAAATGAGGTATCAATAATATTTGCTTCTAATTATCACGAATCAAAATATGAAAACCTATTAGCAGTATTAGGAGCTATATCTATAGCTATTGCATTTATACCTAAAGATGGTATAGCAGCATTTAATGCTATTAATGGTAAGTTCATGGAAATTAAATACAAAAATAGATAATGAGAAAAATTGATTTAATCGTTGTACACTGCTCGGCTACTCCAGAAGGTAAGCATTTCAGCACTGAGACTATAAGAAACTGGCACGTAAATGAACGTGGATGGTCGGATATAGGATATCATTGGGTTGTTGAACTAGATGGGAAAGTAAGAGCTGGGAGACCAGAACAAAGAGTCGGTGCTCACGTAAGGGGCTATAATAGAAGTAGTATCGGTATATGTTACGTTGGTGGCATGTCACAAGATATGAAGTTACCTAAAGATACTAGAAGTCAGGTACAACGAGAATCATTAGAATGTTTATTATTAGAATTAAAATTAAAATATCCTGAAGCTATAATTAAAGGTCATAGGGATTTTAGTACAAAAGCTTGTCCATCATTTGATGCGAAAGCAGAATATAATCATATAAGTTATGGGAAATTATAAAGAAGAAAATGGAACTACTAGAGTTGGTGACTTTCTAAGACAATTAGATGTTAACAAATCATTAGAGGTAGTTGGTAATCTTGTTCAAGGAAATATTAGTGGAGCTATTGATGCAATTACAGGAGCAGAAAATATCTCACCAGAACAAAGAGAACACGCATTAAAAGTAATGCAATTAGATATTGAAGAAATGAAATCAGTCAGTAAGCGATGGGAAGCAGACCTTCAGAGTGATTCAGTATTAGCTAAGAATGTAAGACCAATGAGTTTGATATTCTTAACATTAGCAACAGTAATATTAATATATATAGATTCGTTTAATATAACGGTTACAGTACCTAATGAATGGATTGAATTATTAAAATCATTATTACTAGGTATATATATTGCTTATTTCGGTTCAAGAGGTTTAGAGAAATATAAATCTATCTAAACAACCTTTTAACAGAATAAGTATATATAAATAAAAACAGTAAAAGTAGAGCTACATTTAATTATGTGGCTCTTTTTTTTTGCATAGTCCTCAGATATCTAATCCATTATTATGTTTAACATGCTACTTATTCAGTAACTAGGCTGTATTCTAGTATTTTTTTATATTTAATATTAGACTAATAATATGCTATATATATGAAAATGGTGTAAAGATAATACAAAACACCTTATCTACCAAATAATTTAACTGCAAATTTGTCATGCCACATTGTCATAAAAAAAAGTAGTAAAAAGTTTGGTGGTTCGGAATATATGTTGTATATTTACAGTATGAAAGATACAGAGGGATTAAAATATTATAAATGGTCAGAGTTTGACTGTCCTTTAGAAAAAGGTTCTGCATATAAATTTATGGAGAGATTACCTGTTCTATTGTTAGATAGTTATGTAACTAAGACTAGATATAATATAGAAGTGTTAGAAGCATATATGTCACCAAAGTATGCTGATAAACATAAACCTAGTAGAAGTTCACATAGAGTTGGACATGCTATTAGAGTTAAAATAACTGCACCAGATAAAAGAATGAAATTTGTTTCATACTTAATTCATCAAGGTGTTAGAAGAATTGGATTTGATAATGAATCTGTTTATTATGATACAGATGATTTAAAGAGACCAATGTTGACTTACGGTTTCGTAGGTTAATTAACTGGGGATATAGCTCAGCTGGCTAGAGCACTTGCCTTGCACGCAAGAGGTCGTGGGTTCGACTCCCTCTATCTCCACGTTTTTTATTTTGTTTTTAGTTGAAATTAGCATCTATCTTATCAGGTAGGTGCTTTTTTTTTGCTTTTTATTTGGTGGTTCGGAATATTTTATATATATTTGTACCATCAATAACACTAAAACAATATAATTATGGAAACAACAGACTTAGAATTAATGGGAATCACTTACGAAGTAACTTACACACAAGAGTATAATTCAGTATGGATATATGATGTTAAGGAAATAGATAATCCTTTTATCGGTTCAGAAGATAATCCTACTTATAAAGAAGGTGAATTATGGGGATACTTAACAGAACAATTAGTATCTACATATACTGATGGTTTAATATATCAGAACGAATGGTAAAGAAGAAATCATACATAAGAAAATCTTATATACATTATAAGATGCAGAAAAGAAGAATTAAATTAGATAAAGTAGAAGCTACTGCTTGGTTAGGAACTTCTATGTTATTCTTCGGACCTTATTTATTAAAATATCAAATAGGGTTTATATTAAATGCTTGTGGCATTATGTTGCTTACTCCACAAGTTATTAGAGCAAAGCAATGGAATCTAGTTTTACTTAATATAGTAAGTTCAACTGGATATTGGTTACAAATCTTTAACATAATATAATATGGACGAAATACAATTTCACAATAACTTTAAAATGCTAGGAGACTTAATGAAAGCATTTTCTGACAAGAATCCTGACAAGGCAGATAAATATGTAAAAGCATTGAATGAAATGTATTTTTATACTAATTCTGCATGGATGACTAATAGAAATATAGAATTACAATATAACGATTTAAGAGAGAGATATATAGATGTATCAAAAAAATATAAAGATTTCTTATAAAAAGTTTGGTAGTTCGGAATATAATGCTTATATTTGTACCATCAATAACAATAAAACAATTTAAATATGACAATACAAGAAAAACTATTACAGATTCAAGGTAACTTAAAAGCACCAAAGAATCAACGTAACAATTTCGGTAAATATAATTACAGAAGTTGTGAAGATATTTTAGAAGCAGTTAAACCTCTACTATTAAATGTAGAAGCTTCTTTAATGATTACTGATACAGTATCAGAAGTAGCTGGAATGCCTTTAGTAGAAGCTAGAGCAGTATTCTTTGATAACGAAGGTAAAGTAGAAGTAACTGCCCAAGCTGGTATAGACCCTAATCGTAAAGGTATGGATATAGCTCAGTCTTTCGGTTCATCAAGCTCTTATGCACGTAAATATGCCTTAAATGGTTTATTTCTAATCGATGATACTAAAGATTCTGATGCAACTAATACACACGATGACAAGCCTACAGTATGGCTAAATGAGAATACTTCAGAATTTGATAGAGCTAAAGCTAAATTACAATCAGGTGAATTAACTATAGCAACATTAAAAACTAAAGTATTAATGAGTAAAAAAGTAGAACAATTATTATTAACCAATTAAAAACAGATAAACTATGAGTGCATTAATCAATTTAAGTATAGACGTAGCAAATTTACCAAAAGAGAAATTTGTAAAAGGAAAAAATGGTAAAGTATATTATAACTTCACTATTTCAGTAAATGATGAAACTAATCAATTCGGACAGAATGTTTCTGCCTTTGATTCTCAAACTAAAGAAGAGAGAGAAGCTAAGAAAAAGAAAGATTACTTAGGAAATGGTAAAGTTGTATGGTGTGACGATTCAATCGTTGTAGCAGAAAGAATGGATGCAGATGCTCCTAAACCAGCTCCAGCTCCAGCAGTAGAAACTACTTCTGCTGATGACTTTCCTTTCTAGGGATAAGTTAAATTAACTAGAGGTATTATCCTAAAAAGAGGTGTTTAATATCCATATTGATAAGGGGGGATTCTAAAAAGAGGTGCTTCCCCCTTTATATTATTAACAAACTAAAAACAAAGGTATATGAGCGAACAAGAAACAGTAGAGAATTTATATTTTGATAAATTAGCAGAGGATTTATTCGTAGACCCTACAGCAGAGATATCATATCCACCAGTTGCAATATCATTAGGAGAAGCAGTTAGCAATACTCCTCAAGGTCAAAAGACCTACCCTATTCCAATTGGAACTTACGGTAACTTCTCTTTTGTACAAGCTCCACCTAAAAGCAAGAAAACATTCTTTATATCTTTATTAGGTTCTGTATTTTTATCAGGACAAAATAACTTTGGTGGTAATATTACAGGTCATAGAGAAGATGAGTGTTTAGTACACTTTGATACAGAGCAAGGTAATTTCCATGCTCAGAAAGTATTTAGAAGAGTATTAGATATGAATGAAGGTAATGATGCTGGATGTTATCATACATTTGGATTAAGAACATTAGGATATAAAGAAAGAATAGAATTCATTGAGTATTATTTATATAATAAATTAGAGAATAAATGTGGTGTAGTTATCATTGATGGTATAGCAGATTTAGTATCAGATGTAAATAACCTTGAAGAATCTAATGCAGTTGTTCAGAAGATTATGAAATGGTCAGCAGAACTTAACTGTCATATAATAACTGTAATACATTCTAATTTTGGTAGCGATAAGCCAACAGGTCACTTAGGTTCTTTCTTAGAGAAGAAGACAGAGACTCAAATCCAACTAGAAGTTAATACAGTTAATAAAGAATTAGTAACAGTATCTTGTAAGCGTTCAAGAGGTTTTCCTTTTGAGACATTTAGCTTTAAGGTAAATAATCATGGATTACCTGAAGTAGAAGGTGATTTATTTGATGTATTAGAAGGTACTAACTTTAAGAAAGTGAAATATGAAAACAATTAAATTTAATACTCCATTTGCAGTATATCTGCCTAGAGTTAAATCTAAAGATAAAAGAATAGCAATGAATTTAAATACCTATAGAAACTTACATTTCTTGGTAAACAATCAAGCTAAAAAAGTATATAAAGATTTAATGAAAGAGCAGTTAGAAAATCTAGAGATAGAGACTCCTGTAGAAATTACATATCAAGTATTCAAACCTTCCAAGAGAAGTTTAGATAAAATGAACGTAGTATCTATTGCAAGTAAATTCTTTTTAGATGCAGTAACAGAGTATGGATGTTGGGATGATGATAATGATGATAATGTAAAGACAGAGATTATTTTACCAACAGAACTTGACAAGGAAAATCCTAGAGTCGAGATAACAATTAAATCAATATAAATATGTATATAACAAGTAGATTAATTATAGGATTTGTATTTGGATTCGAAGTAGTTCAAGTAGAGGAAACAGAAGATTTTAGTTACAATGTCTATAAGTTAGATTTAGGTTTTGTATCAATTAACATGATACCAACTCTAAAAAACTAGAAACTATGATATTAGAAAAGTTAGGTAGAAATCATAAAGTATGGTTAAGGATGACATTAGGTTTTGGTGCTAATCCTTCTATAGCTGAAGATATAGTACAAGATATGTATATCAAAGTTTATGAGATGGTTGAGAAAGGTAAAGATATTTCTTATGGTGATGATGATGTGAATAAGTTTTATATATACCTTACATTAAAATCTTTATATGGTGACTACTATAGACAGAAAAGTAAATTAACAGTTTATTCTACGGATGATAACCCAGAGGATAATAAATATGATAGCGTAGCTAGTAAAGTTGATTATGATGGAAAAGAACAATTGGCATTTGAAATGACATATGCAAAAGTAATGAAAGTCCTAAATGAATTACCTTTATCAGATAACTATCCTTATTTTAAGAATATATTTATAGGATACAATACAAATAAAATGTCAATGAGAAAGATGGCAAAAGAAACAGGTATCAATCTAAATAGTATTTTTAATACACTAACCAAGGTAATGGATATTGTTAGAAGTGAAGTAGGAGAAGATGTAGAGGATTATTTCAATAAAGATTATCATTTAATATAATAATTATGGCAAAAAGAAAGAGTAAAAAAGTAGTTAAACAAAGTGAAGGCTTAGGAGATACTGTTGAAAAGGTATTAAAAGCTACAGGAATCGATAAGGTGGCTAAGTTCATCTTAGGTGAAGATTGTGGTTGTGATACTAGAAAATCGACTTTAAATAAGTTATTTCCATATCAGAAACCTGAATGTTTAACAGAAAAGGAGTACAAGTATTTAGATAAGCATTTTACTAAGTATACTTCTGAGACAGGTACATTAAGAGCAACTCAATTAAGAGAGCTTTATAATATCTATAACAGAGTTATGCATCAGACAAAAAAGCCTAGTAATTGTCCTTCTTGTGTGAGAAACGTACTGTCAAATTTAAAGTCAGTATACTTAACTTACGAAGATAAATAAATAAATTATCCCTATTTAGTAAAATAAGTAGGGATTTTTTTGGTAGTAAGGAATATTTTATGTATATTTGTAGGGAACTAAAAAACAAGATATTATGATAAACTTTACATTAGGTCTTTTGCTATTACCTATTTTAATTATAGCAACAGTATTTATTACTCAGTTATGTAATCTATTTAAGGATATGATTTTAGGTATAGCTGGATTAATGATTGTATTAGATTCAGTTATAGTAATAGGATTTACATTTACTGTAGTAGAATTTAGTAATAACGTAAACGTATTCATCCTAGCAATTGGATTATCTATATTATGTAGTCTTATATTTAAGATTGTATATATGAAGAAACAATTTGATTGGGCTTACAACATGGATTATAGAACAAATATTAACGCAAAACCAAACTAATATGACAATAGAAGAAAGAGCACATAACTTTGCATGGGCAAGATTACAGAAAGCAAAGAAGAACATAGAGAACTTTGATTGGAGAGGATATCCGATTGTAAGTAAAGAACAAATTAATATGGTATATCAGGGTTACGAAATAGAATTAGAAGTAGCTAACTATATATATACTACATTAGAACTAAACAGAAGCTAATATGGAAACACTAGTAGTAAACGGAAATAGATATGTTATAAACACAGAAGGTGAACATTTCTTCAATCATTTAACATTGATACTAAACAAATACCCTTCAGATGCGATAGTATGTTGGAGTGAAACTACAGAAGAAGATATGCTTCAGTATGCTATTCCAAACAGAATGATATAAAAATAAGTGCCAAAATATTTGGTGGTTCGCAATATAATCGTTATATTTGCGTATAACAATAAAACAAAAACAATATGACATTTAAACAATTAACAGACGTAGACAAAGAATTAATTAGAGTATCTTATAGAAGAGAAGATTCTAAGTCTAAAGCACAAAATCAATTAGCATCTACATTTGGTGTTACTACTAGAACAGTTAGACAATGGGCTCAAAACTTAGGATTAACTGGAGATAATACAACTACAGACTCTTTTAGAGTTATGATATATGATATAGAAACTTCTAGAGTAAACGCTAAAGTATGGTGGACAGGTAAACAATTCGTAGGTCATAAGAACCTTACTTCAGAACCTAAGATGATATCAGTATCATGGAAATGGTTAGGAGAAGATAAGATTCACGCTTTAACGTGGGATAAAGACCATTGTGATAAAGCTATGATTGAAAAGTTTATGGTAGAATATAATTCTGCTGATATGATTGTTGGTCAGAATAATGATAGATTTGATAATAGATGGTTAAATGCTAGAGCAATGAAACATGGTATTCATTTCAATACATTTATTAAGTCGTTTGATATAATGAAGCAGACTAAGAGATTATTTAGATTACCATCTTACTCTATGGATTATATAACTAAGTTCCTTAACGTAGAGAATAAGCAGACTCACGAAGGTATTAAGATGTGGGATATGATTCAAGAAGGTACTAAAGCTCAACAGAAAGAATATCTACAGAAAATGGTAGATTATAATGTTGGTGATATTGTATCAACTGAAGCTATGTATATTACATTAAGAAAGTATATGGGTCATAAAGTACACTTTGGTGTATTAGGTGGTTTACCAAAATGGACTTCACCTTCTGATGGTACTACTGATGTATTTTTATACAGAACTACTTGTACTGCTAATGGTACTATTCAACGTATAATGCAATCTAATACAGATGGCGTTCAATACAAGATAAGCAATAGAGAGTATATGAAATTCTTTAATGCTCAATAATGGATATATATAGATGCACAAGCGACACTACAGATTATATGTCTGAGTGTTGCTCTGCTTCTGCTGATGGTCACATATGTGAGTTAGAAGGTAGATGCGCAGACTGTAAAGAAATGACAAGTTTTATAATAACCGAATAAATAAATAAATATATGAAATACAATACTGCAAGTTACAAATGTAAAAACACTAATACAATAATTGGTTATTCAACCAGTTCACAACTACCTGAATCTATAACAAGAAAGATAGAAGGTGAAACAATAACTTTATGGAAGCAATAGTAGTAATATTAATCGTTATGTGCATATTTTGTACTAACATAAACATAAATAAATAATGGCAAAAGGAGTAAAATTTGATAAGAAACATACCAACGCTCAGAGAATGGGTAGAATGGAAAAAGTAATGAGTCAACTATATGTAGCTATGGTAGATTTAAACGCAAGAGTAACAGCCTTAGATGGTGGAAAACCGAAACAGGATGAAGAAACCAAATAAGCATAATTTCGGATTAGTATTACTAGCAAGTCTAGTATGCTTTCAAATAAGTATTAACCTAACAATGATATTAATATGAGCGATTCAATAAAAAAATATTACGAGAGTAATCCATTAGGTGATATAGTCTTAGAGACTAAAACATTTGATGATTCAGAATTAGTTACAGTAGCACAACAA
>TARA_B110001452_G_scaffold26272_1_pt1 | contig 12321 bp, 7 predicted proteins | sample TARA_B110001452 | Tara Oceans TARA_B110001452 (sample SAMEA4396971) | marine metagenome | biome: Polar Biome; feature: [DCM] deep chlorophyll maximum layer (ENVO:01000326); material: water (ENVO:00002006), including particulate matter (ENVO:01000060) such as... | depth 25 m
GAGCAGCAAAAACAGCACCAGAAGCAGTAGCAGACACCGGAGCAGCAAAAACAACACCACCAGCAGCACCAGAACCACCAGCACCAGAACCACCAGCACCAGCAATAACGACAACACCAACAGCACCAATAGCACCAGAACCACCAGCACCAGAACCACCAGCACCAGCAGCACCAGCAATAGCAACACCAACAACAGCAGCTACAGCAACACCAACAACAGCAGCTACAGCAATAGCAACAGCAACAACAGCAACAATAACAACAGCAACACCAACACCACCAGCAACAACAGGAGGAACCGCAGTCAATAGTAATACACAGAGTGGTGGATTAGGAAATATTGATAATTCTCAGGATTTAGAAAATTTTATAAGTAAAATATCTCAGAATTTAAGTAATGAATCTAATCCAAATAATATTAATGTGGCTATATCTAAATTACAATTAATGTATGCTTTTCAGAATAGGGATTATAAAACATTAATAAATAAATACTCAAAATTGACTGATTCATATAATAAATTAATTAAATTAGAAAAAATTAACAAAATTCCAATTACATCAAAACCCGCTATACTTACAATGATTGATAAATTATTTATTAATAATTTATCAAATACAAATAATAAAGATGAAGAAGATGAAAAAGAAGAAGATGATTTAAATAAATATTCTAATAAATATAATTTAGATGATGAAAATTCGGTTAATTATAAACAGAAGAAACAGTCAAAAAAAATTATTAAAGATATCGAATATAAATTATTTGACGGATTAAAATTAAAAAATAATTCTAGTTCTGATAATACGTCAGTTGTTTTTGGTACAAATACGGGTGAATTAATAAATTAGTAAATGTGCAAAAAATACATATTTTTTTTTTTATAATATATATAATATATATAATGACTTTATTAAAACATATATTGAATTCATTTATTACAAAAAATATAAGTTCAAATAATAATAATATAGAAACTCTAAATAGTATTTTAGATAAATATAAGTCTTCAAAGAAAAATATTATCGATTCAACAATTCATAATATAGATATAGATCTAGACCCTGAAATAATATCTATGGATAATGATAATGATAATAATGACGAAAATAGGGAATATAAAAATTTTTGTACTGATATAGTAACTAATTATATATTAGATGAAAATGAATTATATAATTTACTTTATATTGTTACTACATTTTATAATGACTGTATAGAGTATTATATTCAACAAAAAAATCTTAAATCAGACGATATTATTTTTCTTTTTAAAGGTGGTAATATTTTTAAAATAATTGCTAACAAATTTTGGTCTGAATTACCAAATAAAGCTATGTATAAATTTATTGATATATATAAATCCTATTTTAAACGTTCTGACTTAGATTTTGGTATTTATGTTAATCCAGATTTATCTATGACGGTTATAGAGGATATTACTATTATTAGTTATAAAATTCAAGTTTTAATTTCAGAAATATTATTAACAAATAAAGAAATATGTTTTAAATGGTTCAAATATAATAATAAATATAAACAAGAGATTTTACAGAAATTATTATTAGATATAAATAATACCGAATCATTAAAAGATACAAATTCTATTTATTATAAAAATAAATTTACAAATATTCAATTCATCGACCAATCTACAAATCATACAGAACATATGTATAAAAATCAATCTAATAATTATTTTACATTTGAAAATAATAATATACAAGAAGATTTAAACGAGGATTTATCAAATATTTCATTTAATAATAAGATTAATAAACAACAAATTAACGAGAGTAATAGTAATAGTTTTATGTATAATAGTATAAATAAGGCGTTACGTATAACGACTACAAATAATAGAATGTTAAAATTCTATTTAACACGTGTTAAAATTACTTTTAATCTTCATCTTGAAAACAAAATAAATGGAAAAAATATTGTAAATATTGGTGGAGAATTAATAGATGTTAGTATTGGTAAAGATGAATCTTCTGCTAATTTTTATAAAAATAAACATAATTATATAGATTCAATTATATTAACACAAAATAATGGTTTTTATATGAACTCTGTTAACTCATTTAATATGAATATTTATTCATTCCAATATTTATACGAAGACTTAAAATTTATTTTAATTGATACGTTATATCTACCATGGGAAGACATAAAATACAAAAAAAGACTTTATCGTCTATTTTTCCTTACATTTATTGATACACTTAAAAATAAAAAGAATCCTATAAAAAGTACAGATATAAATCTAATTCATAAATATTTTTCTATTATTTTACAATATGTTAAGGATCTCAAAAATAATAAGAATTCAAACGAAGATATAAATAATATATCGAAAATATTAAAAAAAACAAAACAGGAAAAAATATTATCTTATATTATTTGTAAAAAAAAAGAATGTTTATTAAATAAATTATTAAAATATATTATCTCTATTATTGAAAAGGTATTATTTCCTAGAAAACTTATTAATACTAAAATTCATCAAAATTTATTTATAAATAATATAAGAAATAATAAAAGAGAATTAAATGAAAATGAATTCGGACACCTTATCGACTTATTAAATTATGTATTATTTAATTTAAATTCATTTAAGATAGTAAATGAATATATTATGAATTATTCAAAATCAACATTAGAATTTAATTATAAAAACATTAGTTCAGAAGAATTAATTTAATAGATTTACACCTTTAACCAATCTTCTTCTACAAGTGAAAGTATTCCATGTTGGACAGTTCCAGGTGATTCTTCTGCTGGTTCTTCTACCTGCACCGCTTCTGCTTGTGGTGGTATTAAATGATTTACTATTCCAAAGTCAATATCAGGGTTGGGGTCATTTATTATTTTTTCTAATTCTACTAATGTTGAATTATCTATTTTTTCTGAGTTCCAGTCTCCACCAAAATATACAGGTATGTTAAAATTATCACTTATGTTTTTTACAGTGTTATAAATATATGCTAATTCTGATTTTCTTTTCTCATCATCCGAATTTAATAGTCCTGCTTTTAAATGTATATTAACTACTATAATAATTTCTATCGAATGTTTATGCAATAATTTATATGCATTTGATTTTTTATTTTCTTCATTTATTTTTCCGTCTGCGTCTACATAATGTCTCGATATTTCTATTATTTCATCTATTTGCCATATACTATTATCATATAAAATAGCTCCTGTTAAATTATCATGTATTAAAGTATACTCCTTATCTTCAATATTTAATCCTAATTTTAAATTTGTTAATGATTTTTTATTTTCTTCCTCTAATTTAGCTTCTACTGCTTTTTTCAAAACAACTTCTTGAAATAAAAATATATTACCATTTCCTTTTTGAACATATGGTTCTAATAATGATATTACATTATCTAATCTATATTGATTATATTCGCTACTCCATTCTTCTTCAATTGATCCCGAGTTCCCCCAACAAAGTCCTTCTAAATTAAATGTAATTAATTTAATTTCTGGATAATTTTGCTCACAATCATTCGGTATATGTATAGGCATACTAATAGCATCATGATCAGAATAAATATTAATAGTGCTATTTTTTCCGATTTCTTCTGGATATTTTAAAGTTTCTGCATATGTATCAGGTAATATTATTTTTACATTTTTATTTACAACTACAATAAATCTATCTAATTTATAGTGCCATTCTACTAATGAAGTAGCGGCAGCCGCCAATGAATGTCCCTTTTCATGTCCCTCACAAGAACTCATTCTTTCTGGAAATTGTGTAGGACCATCAGATGTTTCATATAGTTTAAATATTTTTTCATTTTCTTCTATTAATAACATATGTTTGCGGTTTTTTTCTTTCATTTTTTCATTTTGTATCTTTATTTCATTCTCATCCTTCTCTTGTTTTGTTTTAATTATTTCTTCAAATCCCTTTTTTTTTTCTTCAAATCCTGTTACATACCCTGTCTTCTTAAAAATTGTATTGACCGATTCCTCCCATAACCGCGGCAAGTTTCTCCAATCCATCCCCCCTTTTAATTTTTTTATAGCTAAATATTTTTTCTTATATTTTAAATATTTTTTTTTATAATCCACCATTGTTTATATATATATATAAATCATAATTTAATTATTAGAATATATATTTTTTTTAACAAATAAACAATTTTTCTGTTCTATTAATTCATAATTATTTTTTTCAAATAATAAATCCATTTTAACATTAGTTATTCCCCAATTTGTTTTCGCAAATTCTGCATGTAATTGTGTTATACCCCAACCAGCATATCCTAAATATATATGTAGTTTTATTACATTAGTTGGTTTAATTTGATTTAATTTATAAATAAAACAATATTCCCCAAAAATTACACATTCATTTTCAGTTTCTTTTATTATTTTCACATTTTTCAAATTTACATTCAATTCTTCTATATTTTTTATATAAATTAATCCAAATAATTTATCATCTTCACAAGGACCCCCTACATAAATATTTCCCGTTTCTATTTTATTCTTTAGATTATGATTATTTAAATAATTCCTATATTTGTTAATATATATATCCATATAATATGATTGTTGTATTGTTCTGTTCATATTTAATGCTATAATTCCACAATTATTTTCAACTATTAAAAAAACACCGTAAGTCCAATGTTTCATATTTTCTTGAAATTCAATATCATTGTATTCTTCCATTAGTTCTATATTTTTTTCAGATGAGTTATTCGATGATATAAATATATAACCTATTTTTATTTGTTTTGTTATTGTTTCTCCAGTTAATTCCTTCATTAAATCTTCGCGTGTTTTCCCTTTTATTTTATATTCCGTTTTACAGACACTACATATTATGTCTGAATTTATCTGATATTTTGGATGTGTAGATTGATTTAAAATGGTTTTTAATTGCCAATCATATAAACATTCATTGTGAATATATTGATTGCTTCCCTTACATTCACATACACTTTCTAATATACCCGAAGTTTCATAGCAAAATTTACAAATTTCTTCAATTTCATTTTCTTCTACTTTTTTTTTATTCATTTTTTCTTTATTCATTTTTTCTTTATTCATTTCAAATCTTATATTTTCAAATAACTCTCTATATATGTCTATTTTTATGTTAGATTCATATGAATTTTTAGCATATTCTAATTTTTCACCATATGTAGTTTCTAATGAACCTTCTGTTTGACTCTCTTCTAACATAAAACTATAAAACCCAATCATTATTGTTCGTATATTCCAATTTGGATTCCATGATTCTTGATGATAATCACTCATTGAAAAACATAAACGTGTATCTTGTTTAAAACGACCATTTGGCGTCTTCATTATAATACGTGGTGCTTTATAAGGATATTCATTAGGTAATGTTAATATTCCATAATAAAGTCCTTTTTTATATGGTTCTTCTGTACCTAATATTACATAATGCCATTCATAAATATTATCTGGATTAGGTAAAATTATGATATTTTCTATAGGATTTTTTAATAAGTCGCGGTATTCTTTTTGGATACGTTTTTGATTTTGATTCATTTACAAAAATATATTATATTTATAAAACGTATATTATAAATAATTAAATAATTTATTTGTTATATATATTTTTTTTTATAAATTTTAAAGTAGATGGAATAATAATAAATATATGATATAAAGCAGCAACAAAACCTGAAATAGATAAATATTTTGTATTATTATTTGTAGAATTATAATAAATATATGAATCACTAATTTCATAGTAAATTAAATAGAATAAATTATATAATGAAATAAATTTAAGTAAAATTATATATTTTTTAGAAATATTCATATTTTGTAATATAGCAGTAATTTCATAACTATTTATATAAATACAACATTTTTGCATATTTATAAAATTGTTTTCTAAATCAATAAATATGCTGTTATTTAACATAAATAAATTTGCTACTAAATGGTGTTCTAAATAATTTTTAATATTCCATTTATATAATATACTTTGTTTTAATGATAATGCTACTAATGTTTCATATATATATATACAATTTAATATAAATAAATTACTATATGTAATAGAATATTGTGGATATAAATAAGGTTTTGCTATTTGACGAATATATAAAAAAATATAACCAATTAAACTAATATTATATAAAAATGGTTTTGCTTGTATTAATTTATTCATATTGATTTATTATTTAAATTTATATTCATATTTATAAATAATTTATAATAAAAACCAATTTAAAAGTAAAAATATAGAAATATATAGTATAATAATATATGATTCATATCTATGTATTAAAGTTAGAAACAAATAAATTTTTTATAGGAAAAACTGATACTATTGTATTTAATATAAAACATTTTGATAGAAATTGTAGTTCGTTTACAAAAAAATATAAACCACTTATTTTATATGAATTTAAAGAAAACTGTAATTTTATTGATATTGATACAATAGTAAAAAAATATATGTTTAAATATGGAATTGAAAATGTGCGCGGGGGTTCCTATTTAGATTTAGAGTTATCAATGGAACAAAAAAACATATTACAGAGTGAATTATGGACTATGGATAATAGGTGTTATAAATGTGGCGGTGATCATTTATTTAAAGAATGTAGTTCTGTTAGAAAAATAGATAAAAAAGATAATTATATATTTATGAATACAAAAAGTAATAAAAATCCAACTATAATTCAAAATTATATTTGGTTTTGGTCATGTTGTATATGTAATAAAAATGCGGTTGGTATTAAAAAATGCTCTGATTTTAATTTTGCTATTACATCTCCTACATATTTAGATAATAATGGTGAAATAAAAAAAATAGCATTATGTGATTTATGTGTTGATAAATTTAATCTACTTGATTTTAATAATCCTAAAAAACTAATAGATTCTGATAATAATGAATACGATATAAGAGGACTTGAAATGGGACAATATCAAGAATTATTAAATCACGTTTAAATTTGTTATTTTTATTTAAAAAATGTAGAAAAAAAAATGTAGAAAAAACTATTGACGCTATGTTATATATTTTTATTGAAATATTAAACAATTTTAACCACAATGATAAGTGCAAGCAACAAATACTATTTTATAATTCTGATTATTACTAGTAATATATGTAGAAATAGAATTCCAATCTATAACAGAACAGCATTTTGCTACTGTATAGTTATGTAAAGTAGAAGTTTGTTGCTTACAACCATAACCTAAAATAGTAGAACTAGAAATATAATCACCATTGTTAACTTCTCCCATAATATTGGAAATCCATATAGCACCTTCGCCAAGTGAATTAATAATATAATTATTTGAATCTGTATATTTGCTTATTACTCCAAAAACAGTGGAATCATTTAGTTTATTAGATATGATAGTATTAAATTCAGAATTATTAATATCTATTTTAGTAGAATTTGAAACAGAAACAATTAATCCAGGTTTAAATGTATAATTATAATTGTCATTATTTGTATAAAATGATTCATAATTTAATGGACTAATAATTTTAGCTTCATGGGAACCAGTAAAAGTTAAAACAGATACACCAGCTTTAACACTACCACCAAATGTAGCACCACCACTAACTTCAAGAGCAGGAGGGTTAGTATTATAGTCATTAGTAGATGTTAATTTAAGATTATTTATTTGGGGACTAATTTGTGTATGTCCATATAAACGAGCAAAAATTTCGTGCCCGTTACAATTAGAAGTATTTAATTCTAATTTAATTTTAACTATAGAATCGGCTTGAAAAATAATTGAATTTGATAAAAGTTTAGTAGTAAGTTGGCCTATTGAAATATCATTAAACTCTTGAGGCATATTAGCCGAATTATTGTTATAAATAGTAATTTTTATAGATAATGGAGTTGGAGGTGAGCTAGAAGTATTATTAGTAAGAGTATTACTGGTATAAAATTCTATATGACTAATGGTAGTTTGTTGAAAAAATGTATATTCTTTAATAGTATAATATTTGGAAAATGTATTCATTGTAGGGTCATTTAATCCAGTAATACGATTACCAAAAATGGGTGAATTTTTTTGAACATTATAGAATTGGAATAAATCTGTTGAAACTGATAACTGAGTTATATTATTATCATATGCAATTTTGTTTGAACCTATCATTAAATTATCCGTAGTAGTATTTGTATTATAAATATATAATGCTTTATTATTCGTATTATTAATAGTAGTACTAATAGGAATTTGTAGCAAATTATTAATAATATTTATATTTGAGGTTATTGTATCATTACAGTTAATATTTTGAGTTACATTTAGATTTTTAAGAACAAATAAATTTTTGTGAATTGTTGCGTCTTTATTTTTATTAAAACCTCCTAAGGGTTGCCAACCTTCGTTTTTAACATAACCCTCATATATATTTTCTTGTGTATTATAAAATATTGAACCCTGAATGTTTGTTAATTTAGGATTTAATCCATTATGTTTAGGAATAATTAAATTATCATTAATAATATTAGTATTAGAGGTAATAGTATCATTACAATTAATATTTTGAGTAACATTTAGATTCATATCTATGTTTAAATTATTTGTAATTGTTGTATCACTATAAGGATTAATACCACCCATGGGTAACCATTGTGAATTATTAAAAGCCTCATATAAATTACTTGTAGTATTGAAATAAATAGAACCAGGAATATTATGAGGATTTGAAGTTGATACGGGGATCTTGAGAAAATTACTTATTTGTGCAGTATGTGTTGTAAGAGTATCAGTTACATTAATGTTTTGTAATACATTTAAATTTTTATTAATTGTAATATTATTTGTAAATGAAGCATCGGTACTTGGACTTTCACTTAATGACACCCATCCACCATTACTATAACCCTTATAAGATTGTGAACCAGTATCATAATATATAGAACCTAATGTGTTAGAAGATGAAGAATTTGTAGGAACTTTAAGCAATGTAGATATTTGAATATTTTTAGTAGTAATAGTTTCGGTACATGTGGAATATTTACTTGACACAGTATCATTGCAATTAATATTTTGAGTAACATTTAAATTCATATCTATGTTTAAATTATTTGTAATTGTTGTATCACTATAGGGATTAATACCACCCATGGGTAACCATTGTGAATTATTAAAAGCCTCGTATAAATTACTAGTTGTGTTAAAATAAATAGAACCAGGTTTACTAAATGAATTGGTTGATCCTTGGGGAATTTGTAGGATATCTGTTATATGTTGGTTTTTAGTTTGAATAGTATTATCGGAATGAATATATGAACTCACTTTAAGATGATCAAATGTTAATGAAGAGTCTTTAAAATCAACCATTCCTGAAATATGAGTAGAACCATATAAATTAGTAGTACCATAAAAGTCTGAACGCCCTTTTGATATAAGACTATTTGTATTAAGTAAAATAAATTGGTCAGAAACAGATAAATTACCAGTTAAATTTATATTAGAATTTACTGTTATTTTTTTATTAAACTGTGTTGATTTATAAAATTGTATATTTTCAGTAGATGTATTATTGGGGAAATTAGCAATAGTATCATTTTTATTTGTAATATCATTATCTGCTATAAATGTTATTCCATTTACAATAGAATTATCAGAAGTATTTATATTTTTCAAAATTAAAGTAGATTTTGAGGTTGTAGGTAAAGAAGTAGCATATGGGTCAGAAACATTATCAAGTAAATAAAAATTTTCATCGGTATCTTTTCTAATTAATCCAGTGTAATTGCTTGTTTTTTTTGCTATTAGTAAACCCCTATCACGAGTATCATTTTTAGTATTAGCAATAGTAATAATGGGGTCGTTAATATCTAAGTGATTTGTTATAATTAAGGTATGATTACCAGATACAACTAAATTTCCCGAAATAGTAATATCTTTTGTAAAAACTGTATCGTTTATATTAATATTTTGTAAAACATTTAAATTGGCTTTTATAGTATTATTTCCTTCCATAGTAACATTTTGAAAAGTAGATTGACTATTTTTGGCTGTAAAATTTTTATTAATAGTTAAATCGTTAATAAATGAAGTATTAATAATAGAATTGCCGGAGACATTAAGATTTTTGTGAATTAATACATTTTGGTTAATAATAGAATTACCGTAAATATTAAGATTTTTATGAAATACAGGTTCATCCGCATGTATATTTACATTATTATAAAATGTAGTATGTTTATTATTAATTAGTGTATTAGATATAGTTAAATCCGTAATATATCCTTTATTTATGGTAGTATCTTGTTCAATATTAAGATTTTTTTTAATTTTAACATTTTCATTTATAGTTGAATTACCATAAATATTAAGATTTTTGTGAAATATGGGATTTTGAACATATACATTTAAATTATTATTAAAAATAGCGTGTTTATTATTAGTAAATGTATCTGAAATAGTAATATATTTAGTTCTAATATGTTCGGAAACATTTAAATTAGATAATATATTAGTATTTCCAACTAAAGTAGAATTTTGTAAAATGTGTAATTTATCAGATGTTATATGAGTTGAATTAAGATTATAAATATGTAAATTAGCAAGATTTGATAAACTTGATAAATCAGGTTCATTATCAGCTACTTCCGTTATATCTCTATATAAATAGAAATTAGGTGTTGCTGGTTTTCTTAATAAACCAGAGAATTTATTTTTATGCGCAACAACAAAACCACCATAATGGTTATCTATTGTAGATTTTGATTGATTTGTACCAAAAACAATTAAGGGGTCTGATATTAAAGTTTTTTCTGAAATAATATTTACTTTTGACCCATGTACTGTAAGATTACCATAAATATCTAGATTTTGTCTAAATTGAGAGTCGTGTGATACTATAATATCTTTAGTTACATATAACGTTTCGGACAGATTAATATTTTGCATAACATTAAGATTTTTGGAAATAGTGGTATCATCTTCAACATTTAAATATTTAGAAATAGTAACAGTGTCTAAAATATTTAGGTTTTTGGAAATAGTAGCATTTTTACTAACATATAAATCATTACTTATATTTACATTTTGTAATACATTTAAGTTTTTATAAAGAATAGTTTGTTCAGACACCCTTAAATCATTTATAATATTTGTATTTTTTAAAACATTAAGATTCTGGGATATAGTTGCGTTACCACCAATATTTATACTTTTTGCTATTCCAGCACCACCTAATAATTGAAAAGAACCACTAGTTATATTTGAAGAGTCTTCCGTATAATTTATTTTTAATTTATGATTAGAATAAATTTCTCCATGAAAAGTAGATTCTTTGAAAACAATTAGGTTTTTATTTGTATATATATTATCTGCTACTAACTGCCCATTTAATTGAGAATAATTATTTACAATTAAATCATTTAATGTAGTTGTTTTAATTACATTAAGATTTTTAGTTATTGTAGTATTTAGATTAAGAAATATATGAGGAGTTTTTGTGAAAATATTGTTATTATTATATAATAAATTTCCTTCCATTTATAATAATAGTATATTTTAATATATATATAAAAATATATAGTTTAAAAATTTATATAGAAATATCTTATATTTAAAATTTAAAATTATATATTAATAGAGATTATATGGAGGCACTTAATTTATATATATATAATTTAGATGAAGAAATAATAGAATTATTAAGTATTCGTCAAAAATTTATGACAAATTCAAAAAATTTTAAAGTATTAGAATTAGGGGGTTATAACATGAAAGATAATTTTATATCAAAATTAGATCATAATATTTTTAATTATGAAGTTCAAATGGAGCAAGAAAAATATACAGAAAAAAAAAAGAAACTATTTAATGAAAATTTAAGTAATATAAAAGAAGAATATGAAACATTAAATTTAACTCGTATGGTAAAATATTCATATATATCATTTCTATTTGATTTGTGTGAGTATGGTAATGATGATAAAAATGACTTTACATGTACGTTAGATATGGAAATTTTATTTAAATTGTCTGAACGAATACATTTAGGATATGATTTAATTAAGTTTAAATATTTAGATAATACAGAATTTTATGATAAATTATTTGAAAGTTCTAATTCTTCATTAATACTATATTATTTATCAAATTCTATTTATCAACCAACATATTTAGATATTTTAAAATCTATATGTTTAAAATATAATATATGCGATGTATTGGTATGTAGTTTCTACAAAAATATTATTATACCGTATTATAATGAAATTCAATTAAACTTTTGTTTAAATATAAAAAAAATACAAGATATTTAATTTGTTAAAAATTTATTAAAAAAATACAAAATATTTA
>TARA_B110001452_G_scaffold264314_1_pt1 | contig 12300 bp, 10 predicted proteins | sample TARA_B110001452 | Tara Oceans TARA_B110001452 (sample SAMEA4396971) | marine metagenome | biome: Polar Biome; feature: [DCM] deep chlorophyll maximum layer (ENVO:01000326); material: water (ENVO:00002006), including particulate matter (ENVO:01000060) such as... | depth 25 m
ACCAAACCCAAGCACTACTCCGGGATTTGTAACAGCATTACATCCAAGTTGTGAATTCTCACCAATTATTGCGCCAAATTTACGTAGACCAGATGGGATTCTCACGCCATCAATGATTACGTGAACTTCCCCTCCATCATTTCGTAAATTGGATAATTTAACCCCTGCTCCAAGGTTTACATTAGGGCCCAATACGGAGTCGCCGACATAATTGAAATGTGGAGCTTTAGCACCAGGTAAGAGAACACTGTGTTTGGTTTCGCTAGCATGACCTACCAATGCATTGGCGCATATCCATGAGAACTCTCTGATGTAAGCGCCATGGCGTATCACGGAATTAGGGCCAATGTAAGCGGGACCGATAATGTGTACGTTAGGCTCAATTTGTGCAGTTTTGTCAATATGGACCGGGCCTTTTGATGAATCTATACTAATACCATCTCTTTCTTGAGGTCCAACATCGGTTAACATATCGATGATTTGTCCCTTTAGAGTTGGCAATATCGACCAAACAGGGCCACTAGGAAAACAAGGTTGACGCCCAAGAGATTCATCCAAAGATGGCCAGAGTTCTTCCGCTTGGGGGCCGCTCATCAACCATCCCACTACCTGCAGCGATTTGACCTTTTCATGCAACGCTGTATACTCTCTTACCGGTAGAGCGGTCGAGAGTGAACATCACGTTGCTCTTTAGATATCTTGGAATGAAGAACCCAACCTTACGAGAAGTTAAGCCGTGGTTGCGCATTCTTCGAGTATTAGATAGGTAGTCTACTATATCGGCTGCAGAGCAACCAGGGTTAGTAGAAATATATTCTATAATCTCTAATTTCAATCGTTCCAGCCTTGCAGTTTTCTGCGATCCGTTCCCAGTCATAGTATGTAATAGGTCGAGAAAGTATATCATTCCACATCGGGAACGCCTCGGGGCCCCATGAATTTTGTATTGTCAAAGGAAGTTTAGCATATCAGACCACTTGAAAGAAGAGCCTCTTCTGAACATCTTTTCATGGAATTCAGTTTGATGAAAATGGTGACAACGATTTACTCTTCCTCTACTATTATAGCATCCAATTCGTATATTTATTGGCACCATGATTGTTGATAAATCAAGAGCAGGACCATTCGCTTTAGGAATTTCAACCTCTACCTTTTCTGTTACTCCATCCCAGGACATTTGGTCGAAGTTCGGCGGAGCTAATTGCAAATCATCTTCTAAACGGATAACACCTTCAGCTAATCGTTTAGGAGCCCAAGTATTCGGCTCAGGCCCATCTAACCACTTTACAATTCTCTTCATGTCAGCAGGTTCTAGAAGAGTAATGAATGTCCTTTCCCACCAACCAGGGGAGCGCACTACCGTAACATGATGGATGCCTGGCTTGATGTCTCTGTCGTCTAAATTATCCGACCATGTTCTACAAATGCCTTCCATTCTAACTGGAATCAATGGCATATCCGGGGCCATTATGTCACATAGTCGGTAGGGGTTTGCTAGTTCTCCAACAATCAACAACGGTCTTCGCTTTTCTAAATCAATTACATCAGCGATAGTCGTTCCATCATCGAATGCGTGTGATCCGATATAGTTGCGAAGGCCCGCTAAATCAATGGAATCCCCCACCGGCATTTTGGGAGTAGAGATTTGTCGAATTTCTCTACTGGTGAAAAATATGGGTCCTAGCGGTAAAGGTAATGGCGAATTTCCGGGAGGATTAGACCAAAGCCTTGGAGAGGAGGACATAGTACACCGACCTAGAATTCATTGTTGAAACTTGCTCAGAGAATGAACCTTGGAAGGTGTCTTGCAACAGTAGTAGGAGATACAGCGCCCACGATTGCCCCTTCAGAATCGGTAACCGCTAATTGATTCAAGTCATGAGTTAGCATTAGGGCTGCAGCTTTGAGCAAAGGAGTATTTTGGCGCATAGTGAAAGTATTTTGCGTAATTAATTGGCGTGCAGGAATAGCATGCATCCAAGCAATATCCCGATTTACGGTCTTCCTTGCAATTAATTTTAGAACATCGACAGCGTGAATTCTTCCGATAGGGACGCGTTCAGAATTTACGATGAATAAGTGGTCCCAATCCTTCTTGGTTATTCTATCAAGTGCGTCTGCTACCGAGGCATCTCTTCCCAATACATTTGGAATACTCATTACCTGACCACAGGTTAGTGAACGAATCGATTTCGCACCATTTCTTCTTGTTGGGTTTCGGGATTTACTTTGTGGCATTTTGCACCCTCCGTATTGGCCCGCCCTCCACTTTACCTATATGAACCCATCAAGTTAATGGAGCAATAAAATGACATTATTCAGGAAAATAAACCCCTTAAAACGTAATATAAGGGTGTATTTATTACGCTTAACTAGAAAACGACCCCCCTATTACTACGGGAAGTCCCCTTCTGATGCGCGCGAAACGAACCTTCAATGGGAAAGAGTCTCCGAGCACCCGTTATGGCACTGCCCGCTGATGTACTATCCCGCTTGGCTAGCCTTTCTGGATATGACCAAATGCTTGAGATGGACACCATTAGCCGTAATCATGGTGTTGGCTTAGCAGAAATCGAGGTGCAATTAGCGGCATTCAAAACAGCAGCAGCAGCGCCTTCTCATCAACCTTCATCCAACGAACTTACAGAACAATTTGTACCGGTTGCGCACAAAGGTGTAGTCGATTTAGATACGGCCCAACCAATTCAGACCGGTCCGCAATATATCGATAACCCTGATCAATATCGAATGAAATACAATCCTTCTCAAACTGGCCAAAGTAATCAATCGAGGGTGCGCCAAGCAATTATTTGCCCTGCTTGTTCGTCCCCATTAGGAATCCCAGACATTAGACCAATCAAGGTAACATGTCCGCAATGCATGCATGATGCAGTTTTCCAGTAATGCTCAGATTCCCCAATATCGGTCTGCTTGGGCCTGTCTTGCTTGAACAGCACGTACGATGGTGGTGGTTACCCACAGAATTGCAATCCACATTAATGGCTCCAACATTACTTCCCAAATACCTTGCACTGAGAATTCATAGTCAGCACCAGTCAACACCTTAATCGCAATATCTAATCCTTGATTCAAGAATGAATAAACGACCATTCCAAATACTGCTAAGACAATCAATCTTCCAGAGAAAGAACCCTTCTGCAATCTTAGTAGCATGAAACCAGCAGTAGAAGTCAAGAAGGCAATGACAATCCACGCAAGAGCAGAATGAACAACTTCTATCCACAGTACCGAATAGTTGGCAGTTGCTTCTAGGCCGATATATGTGTCATAACCAACGGCAACAGCGAAGATAGCACTGAAAACCGTCGTGGTCCAAAGAAGCGATGAGAACATTGCAGCATCTGCATTTTCTCTCATTTCTTGTGCGATTCTACCAACAGTTGCTTCAAGGCCAAGTCCCTTTGATAGAATAAACAAACCAAAAATCAGAGGAAGTGAACCGATTACAATTCCCCCTAGTGTGTCGGGCAGCATAACACCCAGGCCAAATACTGCCATGATTGCTCCAAGGGGAACGAGCATCTTAGCTCGCCATTTAGGATCCTCTAGTGCTTTGACAATGTAGTAGTATGTGCCTTCAATACCCTTGGATTGTTTAACAATAATCTTCTGAACATGGTCAATTCTTACTTGACTTTGAATAATTGGTAACACAGATTCATCCTCTGCGCCATCCGTTACTAGAATTGCCTGGTCTGGTTGGAATCCAGTGACCACTTCTTCTAGCTGAGCAGCAATAGCCCTGTCCGAGCGGACACCGACTTTTTCATCGCCGGTAAGGATTGCAATTTCCACTTCATCTGTTTCGCTGTTAGATTCAGCAAGATTGTCATGTTGGTGAAGAGCACCTAATATTGCGTTAGTATCGCTTTCTTCAGGGTCAGCAATACCAAGTCTTAGAGCGGCGGTTAAGACTTGTTTTCGACCAATTACGGGCCCGCGTATCGCTGTTTTCAAGCCGAGATCATTGTCACGGTCAACAGTTAGTACGAGAGTTCGAGTCATTATTTGGCACCGGCTACGTTAGCCCTGATACAGTCCCTATTCATCAAGCATCGCCCGATTTGGGCGATTCAACATTAACTTCAATGGGCGGGTGAGTTTTTCGGCGTCTTTGTTTGGCTCGAATATATTTCAGAGGGTGATCCATCCAAGGCTGGTCACACAAACGGTCATCACCTGTTCGTACTGCACAGTTGTGATTAACTTTCAATTTAGAACACCCAGACGGAGTATATTCTCTTTCATACAGATGACCAACTTGGTATGTTGATGTGCCTTCATTGAAATCCGGCGCTGGCCTGAAGAAATCGACCGTAGTTTCTATGGGTAGCCCAATACATCTTGCCATAGAACCCAAAAAGACTCTTCCAAAGTGATTGACGTTTACACCTTCTGCCAATTCAGATACAGCCTTACGCATACAGGGGGGCCAGTCTTCTTCACCCGCTCCTATCAGCGCAATGGTTTCAGCAGTACGTGATGCTACCAGTCCCCGAATCATTCCGACCGGTTCTGATAAGCGAATAAGCAAACTTTCGTCCATTTTAGTCATTTTTTCAAGAGCATCGACCTTGATGTCATCCTTCATTCGCTCTCTCAATAGTCTGGCAACTTTTCCTCTGGATGAATATTTGTCACCTTCATCATGAAGCGTGACCCATCCATCTTTGATATCACAATTAGGAAGTCTCCATCGCGAACCAGTTATGCCAGTACATAATTCAATGAAATCAGATAAACCAATTTTCCAAATTCCATTTTTGTCACATTCGATTTCCGAGATATACGTATTCGCAATAGTGGTAATTGCATCATCGTGCACGAGAATATGTTGAGCTCTTTCAGCTTCTGCTTGAGCCCATCTTGAAATCAACCTTTCATCTTCACTTGCACCGACAACCAATCGTGCGTAATAGAATGAAAAAGCCTCGAGCAACCTTCCTTCTTCAGTATGAATATCTCCAATCGAGGCAACCTCCACACCATCTTTACTATCAACAGAATCAACCAAACGTGATCTAGCGCGAACACGTGCTCTTTCCATCATTGACCCATCTAGTAACTCATCGATGTCAATTTCGTGCTTAGATGCCATAGCGGCAATCCATGTTCTTGCTTGCGGCAAGAATGGATATCTTGCAAGTGTAACCTCGTCTGCAAGACCGGGAATCGCATACGGCTTGGGCACAGAATACAATTCCGGAGCGAGGCATTTGAACCCTCTTATTCATGTGGGATATCGGGTTGGCTTGAATCGATGCAGCCGGTAAACCAAGAGTTGGTTAGCATTCAGGATGCGGTTCGGGAATCTTTTGGTTGGAGTCTTGAATCTGATTTTCAAAGTGCAATCAAACTTCTGGGTGCCTGCCAAAATCCGACTTCCGATCTATCTCTAAAAGGTAAGGTAATAGTTGTAGGAGCGGCAACTCCTGCAAATTACATTCCAACACTACCAACTATTGTTGCAGATGGTGCTGTAGGGGCATTAGCAAATTATTCAAACGTTGTTTTAATTGTAAGTGATGGCGACGGAATGCCTCATCTTGAAGAGGCCCTGAACAAAGGAATTCCAATCTGTCTTCATGCCCATGGGGACAATATTGCTGACTGGGAGAATGTACTTTCACTTGTCGATGAGAATCAAGAGATTATTCTAACCCACCAAACTCCAAACAACATCGAAGGAATGTATAATCCCGGGGGGTTTACAGATGGTGACAGGGCAGTATGTATTGCATTTGCATTAGGTGCCGAGGAGGTCGAACTAATTGGCTTTTCAACCAATGAAGTTGGACCTTGGTCTGGAGTGACTGACGAAAAACGAAAATTAATCAAGTTAAAGTGGATGAACAAAGTATTACAATTACTTTCGTTGGAGGCAGATTAATGAAGAAAAATCACGTTTTGTGGATAGTAGCCCTCATTATCGTGAATTCAGGTTGGTATGCCCTGACTCAAAAAAGTGCTAGCCAAGAGATTAATCGGCCAGGAGCCGAATTTTCTCCTGAAAGAGAGGGTGATATCACAGCACTTATTGGCGACAATAGTGATTATGAATTAGTCCATTGTTTCAAATCTATCAATGGCGGAATTTACAACGTAAGTATCAATATGCAGATGGATTCTAAAACTCTATATTCTTGGAATGGCACTACAGATGATGATTGCATTACCTTTTCTTCCTCTACTGAAGAGGGCGAGATAATCATATTCACCGTGGTGGAAGAAGGTGTAGAATCCACTACCACCCTCTATACGTGGCCATTAAAGAACGCACTTGTACCTGGCGCCATAATTTTTTCACTTGCCACGTTGTTAGTAGCATATGGTGAAACCATTGTTAGAAATGTGATAAAGAAAAAATTAGATAAAATCGATGCTACAGCGGCTGAGAGAACTACAGAATCAACCGATACAACATCGGCGATTTGGCAAGACCCAGTGCGGCCTCAATAATCATAAGAAGTCAGACAAACTCATTTGTTTAGCTTTATCATTACTGAATAGACTCTCTACACTATCGGCCAACCATTCTACATTTTGCTTAGTATAATGGTCAACGCCATATGTTTCCATTACGTGCTTTGTAACTTTGATATATTTCCTTACAGCACCCTCGGTTACAGTTAGAGCAAGATTCCCGTTACACATTTCACCTTCCGCCTTACGCACTCCAAAAGCACTCATACCGCGACCACTTTGTTTAGGAGGCTGTATGCATTTTGCAGCCAACGGCATTCTGCGATAGGAGTGCCCACATTTGAGACATCGAACTTTTTGACGCGTGAAAGCGACAAGGTTACCTCGCAGATCTGGCAAGAAGTGTGAGCGAACAACACTTGATGCTACGGTTCTAACATCAACACCTCTCAGCCGATGCCCAAGAGACAACTGACCATTCATTTTGTCAATCATTGTCTCGAGAGTTTTGTATGCAGATAGACTAGGCCCTTCAGACATATTCTTGGTTGAATGAGTAAAGCCGAGGCCTCTTACAGCGGCAATTGAGCCAAGACGACGCTCGACGAAGTCCATTCTATTAGCGAGAGTTTTTGGATGCGGTTGTTCGATTGTAGCCTCATAGAACCATCGTTCATAATGCCATGCCGAATCAACGTTCAATGCTTCTTTATCGACTTCGGTTGGATTTAGTCTGGTGGTTAAAACCAATGGTGCATCCATTTGACCACCTCGGTTTGATGGTAAAATTTCTCTACTAAAATTCAGTAAACCATCCATCAGTAACATGATGGCATCTTCGTCACCATCACAATTTCGTCTCTTAGAAGCATGGAAGAGCGGGTGCGCATATCCTCCCGAACTATCTGTGAATCCGATTAATCTGGATAATACGCCACCTGATGTGTGTGGTGCTAATGCACAGATCAACTGGCCAACTAAATCTTCGGGTTTTTGAACATGATAGAACGGCTCCATCCCATAAAACCGAACTAATAAATCATCAATATATTGTGCTGCACGAACGAAATATTCAGCCCCGTTCTTAGCTAAAATGAAATCCTGCGGGAAAAGTTCCAGCAACTGGTCATTCCTAGACAATTCTTCACCAAAGCAATCACTAGTGTATCCTAGGTGTTTCAATTGGCTCCATTCTACTTCTATCTCTTCGGGAGTGAAATGTGTAACTGGAACGTCACTCATATCAAACCGAATGGTCCCATCTCTGAATACAGGAAGGCCATGCTTAGCGCGTAAAATACCCTTTTCAATCGGTTCAGGTGTCTGATTTTTGCTCATCAGTTTCTTTACTCCCTTGATTCGTTTTGGCACACGATCAAGGCCGAGAGAAATTCGAGCATCTTCGAGGAGATTGTCGAGTCTGATAGTTTGTAATTCACCGCGACGCCTCGACTTTTCTTTTTCGCTAGAAATTCTCAATTCAGTTCTTCCACCACAAGTTTCACCGGGACGGCTTTCGCCAAAATCATCCAATTTTCTGTGATTACAAGTTATCATCGGAGTCTTTTTGTCACAGACTGTGCAAAATCTAACACCCATTTGTACGCGTAATTCTTGCTGTTCTGCTGCATTGCCAACCAATCTTTGGTTTCCACCGGATAGAGCCAATGGGAATAATGAATGCACAGTTGGTTTTTCTCTCGGGGCGCTTTTCTCTGGACGGCCCATTCTGCAACCTATTCTGACAGGCGCGGAATGCTCCAATCTTATTCTTGAAATCTGTCTAACCTGAGTCATAATTCCATCAACTGCGTGGTCATCTTCTAAGATTTGGGCCCGAAGGAATTTCTCAGGGTGTTCAGGGCCGGGGTCTGGTAATTTATCTGCGGCTTCCTTCCCTATCATGTCGGTTTCAGCAATTCCTAAACCTCTCTGTCTAGCGGCAGTTTCAGCAGCAATTCTAACCGATGAGCGCTTACTCTCTAACTCACCCTTACGCTTTCTTTCAGCAGCAAGAATGATTTCGGCATCTCTAAGGTCTTGAATTCTATTTCTAAATATGACAGCAGCATCTTCAATTCGAAGAGGTTGCTTACCATTCGAAGAAAATCCAAGACCGTCTAACAAGGCTTGCCATCCTTCTGTAATTACCAAATCATCACCCTCATGATGATGAGCAAGCCCTAGCATTAGGGCCGAACCTTTCACCAACCCATGAATTCTGAGCACCCAACTATGGGGTACGCTTGAATCAAAAATACCAGATTCAACAGGAATATTCGGGCCTGGCATTGTTTCATAATCCAATGCTTGCTCATTTTCGGGACGTAACACTTCCATCTCTTCACTATCCCAACCTTTTACCCCTGAGATGAAACGCAAGCATCCATCTCTAATGGTTGACGTTTCAATAGCTTTCAATAGCGCAGGAGCCCATTCAATCGGCAAATCTAGCCACCAAGGATTGTGTGGGCCAACGAGGGAGGTAGAGAATCTAATTGCGATTTCCTTAGCAGAATCCCATGACGGTTTGAGCGAGATTAGTACGTTTCTCCATTTACGCCTAGTATGGAATCTCTCATCCATATTTGTTGATTGATTAATCGGTAATCCTGGCACCCCCTCTGGCATGGACTTCCTGTCCAGCACCATGATTCTACAGAAGTCAATTACCGCTTGTTCACTATCTAAAGCATCAATTAAATCTGCACTCCACCAATCATGCGAATAGCCGGCTGGGACCAAGTTTTTGTTGTTCTCCATGAACTCTCCATAGCCTAGAACAAGTTCTCCGTTATCCCAAATACATGCGACATTAGCCTTATTATTTCTAAATGAAACTACGTCATCGTATCGCCTAAAATCACCATCTCTCAAAATGGCCCAAGGCCCTTCTGCAATGTCACAAGGAGTGATTGCGCAGGCCTTTCCAGGTCTTTCGATTTTCATTTGAGTGCCGACGGTGATGAAATCATCCATAGCCGCCATACTGGCTGCATTACAAGATCCAGCGGCAAGTCCTGAAGGTCTCGCCCGCCCATATCTGAGGCGAAAACCCCCCGGCTCAAGAGGTGCGCCAAAAACCGGCCTACCTGCAATAATATCCTTCATAAATTTCGAAATTTCTGGAACCTTTCTAGATTTGAAACCATTGGCATTAACACCTTCTTCTTCTGCCTTATTCTTGTTTGCAAATGTAGAGATGAAATCCCAACCAGGGACCTTTAGGCGCTCTGTATGGCGTTGAATCTTAGGAGCCTTAAGACACAGCCCTTCTCCTATAACGAGAAGAACACCCCCTCTAATTCGTGCATCGTCAATATTACGAACTCTCCCATAACCTGCACATTCGATATCTTCGGTAGATTCGCCGTTAATCATTACAGGGCATGCTCTAACTATGGTATCAACTTCTTCTGGAGGTGGGCGGTATTGTAGGCCACCGCGGTATAATCCAAATTCTTCTTTGACTCTTTCAACCTCATCGTCGGTTGGTTTGTATGCATCAACATTCAATTCTCTTCGAACCATGTCAGCGATTAGAACGGCAAGAGCTTGTGCAGTACCGCCCGCTGCTCGAATAGGGCCTGCGAAGTGTATTGAGAGAAACTGAGACCCATCTACATTTGATAATAATCTAACTTCGCTTATTCCTTCTAATGGCGCAACCAATACGGCTTCGGTCAAAATTGCTAATCCTACTCGAAGTGCAACATCGATGCTTTTCTGTAAATCAAATCCGGCCTCTCGGAACCTTTTCGCGACCATTGTCGCCATCTTAATCGAGGTGGTTTCTCTGTCATATTCGGCGAGCAATATTCGAATATCATCAGCAACCTCTACACCTTCTAGGTGATGGATTAGAAGTTTTTCAGTTCTACTTGCTAAATCCGAAGCGCGAGGGATTTCAACAACTAATGTATGATCTAAGCCTTTCTCTCTAGCCTTAGCGGCGATTTGGTAAGCCTCTTCTGTACGTTCATCAAACCAATCGTGATATGAATCCATTTCCTTTTCGAGACGATCAATATCCAGCCCAAGGAGAGGGTCGTGGACATCCTTCGCACCCTCTTGACTCATGGCTATCCCTCACGGCTTCACAGCGGTGGCTCATAAGGACTCTCACTCAACTCTCCGTTGTTTGGAGGGAAGGTTCATCCGTCACAAATGGATGGCATAGTCCATGTCGGTACCGCCTACATTACGCCAAGACCCTCGTTGGGCACGATTAGTTGACATGGTCCGGGACCTCGCTTTCCTTGACGGGGGCTCCGACGACGCCTTCACCTTGGCTAGTGGGAGGACATCACGTTGGTTTTTCGATATGAAACCGGTGATGATGACTCCAGAAGCAGGGCGTCTTGTTGGCGAATTGATGAACTTAAGATGTGATGAAATCGGTGCCGATTTCGTCGGAGGGTTAGAACTCGGAGCAGTCCCTCTAGCGGCTCTAGTTATAGCAACGGACTTCACCTCAGATAGACTTGGTTTCATGGTTAGAAAGCAAGCAAAAGGCCGAGGTGGCCGTAAGACAAATAATCCCCCTGGCATAGAAGGAACCTCCATTGCCGAAGGTGGGAATGTGATTATCCTCGAAGACGTAACCACCACCGGGGGTTCTGCAATCAAAGCGGTTAAGCGTATCGAAGAAGAAACACCTTGCAAAGTAGTTGCAGTCATTACTATTCTAGACCGCCAAGAAGGCGGAAAAGAGGCATTTGCGGAAGCAGGAATCGCTTTTGAGAGCCTTTTGGTTCGTTCAGATATTTCCGGGTGAGTAATTTGCAATTGAACCCACTCGACGCAGACCTTAGTGGTCCGACTATCAAAGACTCAACCGCCCCAGAGGGGTTAGTCTTTCATTATGCAGAGCAAGCTAAACCACTCGCTACCCCCTGGCAAGTAGCGATTGAAAGGGCGAAAATGGTAAGGAAATTTAATGTGCCAAAGGGAATCATTCTCGACCCTGCATGTGGTAGCGGAATTCAACTTGCAGCATACTGTGCAATGATGGGCAGAGAAGGTTTAGGAATTGAATTAGATGAAGCAACAGCAAACGCAGCGAGTTCTAACTTCCTTAGAGTATCACAACATGGATTTGACTCAGCATTACTAGGTTCAAGGATTATGGTGGGTGATGGAACTATTGTAACACCTTCACAAAAGGTTGCTATGTTACACCTGGATCCGGCAAGGCCCAGAAATTCACGAACACATGGTCTGGATGAAATGGAGCCACAATTACCTGAAGTTTTTGAAGCATGGAAAGACCAATTGATCAATGGTGAACGGGGCCCAGCAATACTGCTAGATTTGTCTCCGAGGTTATTATCTGAACAACGATTAGAAGTTGAAACAATTGTGGAGAAATACTGGCCAGGGATTGGTAAAACATGGGTGTGGACTAGTCGCGGAAGAGGGCGCATAGACAGGCTATCTCTTTGGCTTGGACAATTATCTTCCCCGGGCGTGGAACGTCGTTTTGTCCGTATACCTCCTGCTCTCAAGAATAAGCCAGCAACTGTAGAAGGAAACATGTCGCTGATTTCACCTCATAGAAGGCCCCCTAGAAAAGGCGAATACGTGAGTATTTTGGATGCAGCCTTAGTAGAATCAGGCTTGGCGACAGAATTCCTGAACCAGACGCTACCTGGGCAAGAGATTACATGGAGTATCTCCGAAGGAAGAAGGCCTCAAATCCACCATTCAGGCCCATTCGTTTTCAACGACACAAATCAATCACTTCTGGTTCAAGCGACAGGAAAGATTGTGAAACTTGTTCATAGCGACATTTCAGAAGAGGCAATTCCGCGTATTGTGGATGTTGCAAGAGAGTATGGGTTTGGTAAACTGACC
>TARA_B110001452_G_scaffold267148_1_pt1 | contig 12272 bp, 5 predicted proteins | sample TARA_B110001452 | Tara Oceans TARA_B110001452 (sample SAMEA4396971) | marine metagenome | biome: Polar Biome; feature: [DCM] deep chlorophyll maximum layer (ENVO:01000326); material: water (ENVO:00002006), including particulate matter (ENVO:01000060) such as... | depth 25 m
AGCGTGCGGTTCCGCAGGGTTCGAGTGAACGGTTCACACCTCCCTGCGACGACTCCTTGTTGACCACCGAGCAGCGCACCGAGTTGGAGCGCAGCGCGGCCTGGATGAGCTGCGTGCCGACCTGCGGCAGCACCGGGTAGTACGAGAGGAAGGACGGCTCGCGGTTGGAGGCGTCGATGCCGCGCGAGTGAAGGCTCATGATGTGCGACGTGAGGTTGCTGCTGCCGCTGGCGGCGGCGGCCTGCGGCGCCGGCGGCGGTTGTGTCTGGTCGGCGGCCGTGTCCGGCTCGGTCTTGGTCTTGGGCGCGGTCAGCAGCGCCGTGCCCCCGGCGCTCGCAGGTCCCGCGGCGGCGGCGCTGCCCCGGCGCGACTCGCGGAAGCACTCGCGCTGCCCCGCGTGCCGCCACACCGTCGGCTGGATGCGAACGACGCGTGTGAGTCGCTGTTCCTCGAGGCGCGTGGCCAGCTCGGCGGCCGTCCTCCACGCGGACTCCTTGGCCTCCTCGGTCGGACTGGGCGGTCGCGCGGCACGCGAGGCGCGCTGTGTCTGGGCGTAGACGCGCTCACCGCCGTCGTCCTCCATGACGATCAGCGCGTTGGACGGCCGTTTCACGGGTTTGACGGCCTTGCGTTTCGAAGCGTCGTTCTCGGCGGCGCGTTTCATCGCGGCAAGAAGAGAGTTTTGAACGGACACAAACCCCCAAGAAGGAAGACCCACGGCGTGGGGTGGGGGGTGGGAGGGAAAAGAGGGGAGAGACGCTACCACACACATACGTTCACAAGCGCGAGCGGTCCGCGCGCTTTCCTTTTGAGTCCTTTTTGAGTCACGTGGGTGCGGGGAGGGAGGACGGAGTCAGGCGACGGCGGTCGGGCCGCCAAACAGCATGCGTCGCACCTCTCCATTCTCGATCAGCGGCTCAAACGCCTTGCTGAGCACGCCTGAGACGATCTGGTGCATCACGTACTCGGAGGTGGCGTTCTTGCCGTCGAGGATAGACGCGAGGTAGGCGGCGTCGTCGTCCTCGTCCCAGCACATTGGCGACGGATGCGCCCGGCTCCGGCTGCGACCTGTAGACGCCGTCGACGGGTCGCTGGTCCCGTCGCCACGCCCGCGGCTCGTGGACGTCGCCTCGACACGCCCGAAGCCGCCGGTGCGGCGCTTGGCAACGAGCGGAGGCGGCTCGACAGACCGCGGGTCTGGCCGCGGCTGCGGTTCGGGCGAGCTGGGCGGCGCCGTGGCACCCGGCGCGGCGGTGGGAAGCGACACAAAGACAGAGCGCATGTCGTTGAGACCGGACATCCTTCCTCTTCTTTTTTTACGGTGACACGCACGCGGACAGAGAGAGAGACACCGACGGCCGCACGCTCTGCCCCCACGGTCACAAGCGGCGGCACTCCAGCCTCCCTGCAGGCGGGTCCAGACGGCGCCACGGGACCTCTACCGTAGGCCCGCCTGCAGGCAGGCGGTGGCCTGCCGCGCCGTGTACCGGATCACCTGACGGTCCTGCTCGGACGGGAGCTTCACTCCGCCCTCACAGCGCTCTGTGGAGCCGTCGGGGAGCGTGTACTCCATCGGCGGGAACCAGCGCGGCACCTCGGCGTTGGCCGCCCCGAGGCTGACGACGCGGCCGACGTCGGGGATCACCTGGGACCCCTCGTTGGCATGCATGTACAGGAGCACCGAGTCCTTTTCCCTCTTGGTGGCGCCATGGAACGCGTGGCGCTCGAGATCCTTCATGGACTCGACCTTGACGAGGTGGGCCTCTGGGCACCAGAAGTTGATCTCGCCGATCAGGAGCTGGCACGCGCGCAGCTCGAGTCCCGACGTCTTGGAGACCTTGCTGCTGGAGTGGGCGATTCGAGCGAAGCGGTTGTTGAGATTGGTGCGGTTGACCAGACCGCGAATCATGACGGGGTCGTCGTAGTGCATCGACCCCTCGTTGGTCGCGCGAGGTCCGCGTTGACGAATCCGGGTGCGCGTGCACCCGTGTGTGCGTGTGTGTCCAGCCACTGGTCGCAAGCGCGGGTGCCCTGACTTGTGACCCCACTCCCTCTCACGACGAGCGGTGCACAGACCGGTGGGGTGCGGACCCGTTGGGGGCGGGCGCGGATGTCAAACCCCAACCAGGACGTGCTGCTCACGCGCAACCTCAAGCTCGACCTGCTCAACCGCACGGTCGCAAACACGTGGCTGCGCATCGTGTCGGAGGACGTGGACGCAGCGCTCAGGCAGTGCAAGAAGACCGAGTGCACGCGAACAGACGTGATCAAGACCGCGGTGGAGAGGCATGCGTATGACATGCACGGGCTGCTGGATCATGAGCGCCATCTGCTCGTCGGACCGGAGGACGGGGCCGATGGCAGCGTCGGGCTCGTGGACCTGACGCGGCTGCGCCTTCATGCGCGGCACCTGGAAGGCGTGAGCCGGGGGGAGCTCACGGCGACGCTCGGAGCACACCCGGACACGCTCGAGACGGATCGCCTCCTGATCGAGCACGACGCGGCGTACAGGCAGCTCCGACTGCAGATGTGCACCAAGCGCGGGCTGTGCCTCCCAGTCGATCCAATGTCGCGGTGCGCCGCGCGGTCCAGCCGATGCACCGTGACCAGCTCGCTGGTCCCCGCGACGCCGCACTGCCGGGCCTGGGGCGGCATCGTGACAAACAGCCCCGAGTTCAACAGCCTGCACCTCTTCCAGCCGCCGATGACGGTGCCTCCACTTTCGAAGCTCGGCGAGGGCCACGTCAGCGAGGCCACGTGCAGGCTCGGCACTCTGCTGTACATTTGGAAAAAGTGCCGGCCTCGCAAGTACGTGATGGTGCTGCAGCACATGATCAGCTTCACGGTCACACACGTGAAGCTGGTCGCGCTCACCAGGGAGCTCCAGACCGTCCTCACGCGTTACCAGGCCGCGCGCGACGCCAGGGCGATCCAGTGCCCGCTGCTGCGCATCTCGGGAGACGCCGGCACCGACGAGCAGCCGGGGCAGGACGTCGGCGACAGCTTCCTCTCTCACCTGCCACCGGCCCATGCCTGGCGGCTCATGAGAACGTGCAAGGCGATGCGCGACTGGCTGGTGCGCAACGACCGGTACCTCAAGTTCCGGCTCGTGCAGCAGGGGGACATGGGCGACCCGGTCTTCCCGGCACACGGAATCGACGATCAGGGTCGCAACGTGGTGCGCAAGGACCGTGTGCTTCACCTGCGACCCCAGTGGTACTTTGAGTGCCTTTACGACACGGGACTCGGCGAAGCCGAGCTGCGACCCGCTGTCTACGAAGTGCCGTACCCGGACGCGATTGTGTGTCCACGGCGGAGCAAGTACGTGTTCAAGCTGCTGCGCGACGAGAACCCCAAACGGCTCGTGGAGGCGGCAAAGGCCACCGACTTCGCCGATGAGCCGCGTCGGCAGCAGGTGTTCAACGGCAGCGATCCTTGCATCTCGCGGAAGGCCCCCTACGGCGCGGCCAACGACTTTGTCGTGGACAAGTGTTGCAAATTCAGCCTGGTGATCGACATGCTCAGCCGGTTCCTGCCCAAGGACCAGAACACGATGCGGATTCAGGCCACTGCCGAGCTGGCCATCGTCGACGCGCAGGGAGTGCAGGTGGGCACGGTGCGTCACTCGACGGTGACGGAGCCGTTTCTGTGCGTCGCCAAGATCGAGTCGGCACAGACAAAAGCCAACGCAAAGCGGCGACAGGACACGATGCTGTCCAACTCAAAAGAGCGTACCAAGCGTGTCAAGCAGCGCGTCGAGCTGGCCAACGAGCGGCTCAAGCGCGAGGAGCTCGAGCGCGCCGAGCACGAGAGGCGCGCAAGAGAGCAGGTCGAGGTGAACGAGATGGGTGAGCTGGTGGTGGGCCAGGATTGGCTGGATTCGCTCATCACGATGTGATCCGGGACGACTCGAGCTGGTTTGTGTGGCGAGCGGGTCGGGGGTTTTTTGGGAGGTGTGAACCGGGTCGGAAGCGTTCGATTGTGAGCACTCTTGCCTTTTGGCGTGAGCAGGGTGTCTGCAATTTCCAAGAGTCGAGACACCAACTCGAAAGGACGAGAATGGGAACGTGACTGACATTCATTTCTTTGACGCGCACAGCCATTGGTGCAGGTCCTCTTGTCACGGAAACCGCGCTTTGGAACACACACACACAAAGACCTGTTTTCATAATGCGTCGGTGCGCGTGCGTAGAGGGAGAGGGAGTGGCTCCGGGTGCACCCGCTTGTGTCCCCACTCAGAGACGCTTGCACACCGACCGGACAGCATGGAGGCACCTAGTAAGCCTGCCCTTCCCCAGGTGTCCAGCATCTTTGATGGTTTGTCCATCGACGCGGTCAGGAAGGACCCGCCGATGAGCGTCGGCGCGCCCTATGCGATGCCGACCCAGCTCTTGGTCAATCCCAACACAACCGACGCCATGCTCGAAGAACAGTACAAGGAGATTTCCAACGGAGTGCCTTTCCAAGCCGTGACGGTGCTGGGTGCGCAGGCCGGGTCGTTCATACGCGGTGTCTCGCCGACAGACCTCGGCCTGGACATGGTTCTGGATCCGAAAATCAAGGAAGAGGACCGAGACTACGTGACCAGCCGTGTGCCAAAGCCGCGAATCGCCAGAGCAGGCAAGGCGTCCATGATGAACCGGCTTGGACTTCGCGACGTGACGGAGATTCACAGGGCAGGCCATCCCGAGATGGCCGAGGCAGCGCTGAGGTCGCTCGTGACTTCGTTCACGGCAGCCAAGGAGGTCCAGATTGCGTCGATTGCCAACGACGACGTGGTGCTTGAGGTGGTCCACCACGATCTTCTTCCGGTCCGCCTGGAGCGTCTGCTCGCGCTCGTCGAGTACAACCGCATCCCAGGGATGATTGTCAAAAACACCAAGTATGACGACGTGATGGCGGACGCTGCTTCGACCGGAACGCCCAAACCGATGGTCCGCCGGTTCTATATCCCGACCGTTCAGGACATGCTGGTCGCCCTGTGGGGACCCGACCCTGTGACGGGCTCGATGAAACTGGGCCGCGGCGCAAGCTGGAGCCAGGGAGAGACTGCAGCTGCCAAGTACAATGGTCGCGAGGGGGTTGCTCCCTCGGACTCGCCGCTGCAGGCGTTGATGACCCCGGAAGAGGCACAGGCCATTCGTCGCAACATCAAAGCCTTCCAGGGCACCAACGGCGACAGGGTCGCCGTCCCCGACAGCTCCATCGGTACCGGTCAGGACCAGCTTGACCTTTCGCCACACGGTCCGTTTGGTTACCTGCCCTCTTCGGAGAGGGACCGATACGATCCTCGTGGCCTGGTGAAGAGGCTGCTCGTTCCGAAGTTTACGTTGACTGCCGCCGAGGCGGCAGTGACAAACGAGGACCGGGCCTGGCGCAAGTCGGCAACGAGCATGCTGTACCCCGAGCTGAGCCTTGACGATGGCGATCACGTCGAGGTGGCCCACCGGAAGATCGTGCGTGGCGGGCCGCCGACCCTCGCGGCCGGCGAGCCGTTTGGATCCGAACGCTACGAGCCGGCCGATCTGGAGCTGGACGAGGCCGTGCTGTCGACGCCGGTAGGTGCGTGGATGGCCGACTCGACGACCGACCCGGTTCTTGACCAACACCTCGACCTGACGCGCTTCGACCTCGTGCGCGACCGCTGGCGGCTCGCCCAGATGCAGCGCATGTACGGGGACCGGGCCACCTTTGACCTTACGGTCGCCGACCTCCGCGAGGTGGCGGCGCTTGGATACGCCTACGACGAGCACGTTGCCGCGCAGATCAAGGGGTCCAAAGAGCCCGGCGAGGCCATGTACAAGACTCAACAGGAGATCCGCATGAGCCGGTTGGTGACCCCGAGCCACATCGGGTGCGCACTCCGTGCGAGCACCACGTGGGGCGACCTGCACTTTGCGACCAGCTACCAGTCCACGGCGGAGATGAAAAACGACGCCAAGGCAAAGGAGGGCGTCGACTGGAAGCTGGTCAGAGCGTTTGCAGACGCTGCACCCAAGGTGACGGTGCCCAAGCTGCTCGCCGTCGGCTCCCACGGCTGCAACGCGGGGCTCACCAACGACGACGAGACGACGCTGCACTGGCGAATCACCGAGGTGGGCACCAACGCCGTCTGGGCCACCTACCGGGAGATTGAGGAGTCGCTCGCGCCGTACTCTGGCGTGGGCGACGCGGGCATCCCCGCCTACAAGCTGTCGCAGCTGCTCATGAACGGGAAGCGCGTCGTGAGCGCGCAGACCGACGCTTCCGACGGCGTTCCCAAGTTTTACGGGCTCACCAGCCTGGGCGACAAGAAGCTGGAGCCGTACCTTCCGGGCACTTTTGGGACTCGGTCCGCGCAGTGGGTGCCCGAGACGGGGAACCGAGAGACCGAGGACCTCACCGACCGACCGACCGACATCCACTGCGTCCCGACGGTCAGGCCGTATGCCCAATCCGTTGGCAGGCCCCCGCCACCCGCAGGTGCGATCGCGTCGTCTGTCGCAATGGACGTGGACACGTCCGCGGAGGGCACCAGGAAGGTGCGCATGGTCGTGCCCAAGGGCATCCTGCTTTTCACGCGGACCGAAGTCAAGGAGGGGCTGGTCTACCATGGCGGAGGGCTCGGAACGCCCAGGTACCTGATTGGAACGCTCGACGCGGTCGACACAAAGTTGCTGAAGCCACCACACGACGTCGGCATGACACTCGCAAACGGCGCGCGTGCCATCCGGCAGGCCAACGGCGCGGTCACTTCGCACGAAGCCTCGGCGCCCGTCTTTGAGTTTCCGCTGTCCGAAAAGGGCCGGCTGTCGGACAAGGAGAAGGACGGCATGCCCGTGGCAGACACCGTCGAGAAGCTGATGGAGGCGGCCATCCACTACGTCGTCTACCACGGCGGCTACTGGAATGGCGATCCGCTGGCGCGTTCGGTCTTTCCAAACTACACCGAGGAGCTGTACAAACTCGATCAGAGGGCGGCGCTCAAGGACACACTCGTCGGCAAGGCCAAGGACATTGTAAGGATGCTGACGCAGATGAACAGCCGCAGGGCGCCGACGGAGGAGCACTCGAGCGCGGCCAGGATGGCGGCCTCGTCCACAGAGGGATCGCTTCCCGACTCCCGCGTGCGCATCGGTGCGGGCTTCCTGAAGAGCCTCATGCAGAAGGCCGTGCGCATCGGAGCCAGGTCCTGGAAGTTTTGGGGCGACGACTACGTTCCCGGCATGACAGAGGACGCGCCGCCTCCCCCCAGCCTCGAGGACATGGATGCATCGCTGCTGGCCATGGCGGCCTTTGGGCTGTGCTGCAGCCACCTCGGCGACGCCAAGCTGCCCGAGCTGCAGATGAAGTCGGTGCCGGGCCCGTCGGCGGCCTTCAAGCGTCTGGCCATCATCATGGTGGAGGACGCGTGGCCAGTGGCGCTTCCGCAGCTCTGGTTCGAGCGCGGGTACGACGCGTCCTACTGGCTCAACTGCTTCGCCTCGCACGCCCTGCTGCTGTCGGCGCCGCAGCGCAAATACCACACTAGCTTGGACATGATGGCCTCGGCGATGATCGTGGTGGCGTCTGCCGCGAGCTCGGAGTACCACGTCGCGCACGAGCTCGACGCGGGCTCCAAGGCCGCCTTCGACAGGCCGGTGGCCGCGACCCGCATGATCGGGCTCGGTGAGGCGCAGCGGAAGGACCTGCCCAAGGACAGCCTCGCCTACCACGTCAACCGCATCCCGGGCGACTACATGCGCATCGCCAGGGAGCGCGGCAAGAGCATGAGCCTGTCGGACGCCATGTTCACGCTGATGATGGGGGACGCCGCGCGGCAGGACCCGCTGTCGCCCGACGGGCCGCTCCGGTTTGACTACCACACCGCCACCGTGCGTGCGGTCGACGAGCCGCCCGACGCCAAGAGCTTCGAGGTCGACTTTGACGCGCCGATCCACTTTGACTTTGTCGTCGACGTGAGCGTCGGCTACATGCACGCGGCCGCGGCGATGATTCGCGTCGTCCGCTCGTTTGGTGGCGACATGGACATGATGGACCGCGCGGCGTCGTTTGGCGACCGTCGCGCGTACCCGACGGGCCTGCTGGTGCACAAGATTGCCGAGGCCAACGGGGTTGGTCATTTTCTGGAGAACGGTGCGCTGTGGAACGCGCAGACGCTCGCGGAGCTCGCCGTGGGCGGGCTTGTCGCTGACCCGGACGACGAGACACAGGCGTACCCGATGTGGCGGTACTGGGGCGGCGAGCGCGCGCAGATACGGTGCGCCTTCTCGCCGCTGGACCTCGCCTTTCCCAACCCGAGCCCGCGTCGTGCGTCTGACCCGCACTCGCCGTTGGGGTTCCGCCTCGCCGGCAAGCCGGGGGTGGGCGGCTTCTCCGCTGGTGAGACTCGCACGACGGTCGCGTACGAGCCAGAGAACTACCGCCCGCTCCCCAGGGGCCTCGACGACGCCGGCGCGCTCTCGTACGACTTCCGACGCGTCAGTGACGTGCCCATGCTGCACATGATCGATCAGCACGCCTACCCTGGTGTGGCCCACCTGTGGACGACGTGGCCCGCCTGGCTCAAGGAGGTGTGGCCGCAGGACAGCTTCCGCGCGCGGTTCAAGTTTCTGTTCCACACCGTGACGGGGTGGAACCCGCGCAACCGGTCGCACGCGCTTCAGGAACCCAAGGAGCTCAAGCACGCGCCCGACCTCGCGACGTGGTCGCAGATGGACGACTTCCGGAAGCACCAGACCAAGGTCCTGTTTGCGCGCGCGGCGCAGAAGATCGTGCTCGCCTCGCAGCGTCAGCTCCCGCGCACCGACGTGCCAGGGTGGGAGATGACCGAGAAGGTGACTCTCACGTTCCCGGTGGACCACGGCGTGCTCGCGGGCGGGGTGGGCGTCGTCGGCAAGCTGAGGGTGAAGCCGCCGAGCAAAAGGGCGGGCGGCGCCGTCAAGGGGGAGGCGTCCGTCGAGGGCGCCGAGGAGTTTTTCAGGGTGGTCGCGTACAGGACGGGCACGCCAACTCCCACCAAGCCGGCCAACGCCCTCTTTGTCGAGGAGAGCGTCGGCGACTTCTCGCAGATCGGCCTCCCGTCTGACCAGACGTTGCTCGAGTACAAGCTCTCGGTGTCCATTGGCATGGACTCGCCCGACCCGGTCGTGCTCGACTACGTCTCGACCAGCACGCGCGGCGCCAAGCCCAAGCTCTTCACCATCACCAAGGCGGTGCGTGACGCGGTCGTCGAGGCCTTCTACGAGGGCTCCGCGATCGAGGGCTACGCGTTCGCTTCGGAGGTCCTTCCCAAGTTTCACCGCGCGCACTTTGTGACCGAGGCGCAGTCGATGAAGCCGGGCGTCGGCTTGACCCCCGGCTGGTACCTCACGACCACCCACAAGCCGCACCCCACGTTTCTGACGACCGCGCGCGGCACGGCCCTCAAGCAGTGGACGTACTTTGACTCGAGCACCGGGCGGCACGAGTGGTGCTACGACTGCCACGTCGCGACGCTCGACGTCGCGCTCACGTCGCCGCTCGAGTCGACGGTCCCCGCCTTCTCCTTTGAATTTGAAGGCATCGACGATCCAAACGACGCGGTGGTGTCGACCTACCTGCGGCGCGAGCGCAACGTCCACGTGCTCCACGGCATGCCCACCATGTGCGACGGGTACGAAGAGCGCATCAAGGAGATCTGCCACGCGCTCCACGACGTGGCCAGCCTGCAGAGCCCGGGCGGGCGCGTCGTTCTCGAGCGCCTCCGGAGCTTCCTGGACCGTGCCATCTCCGAGATCGCGATGCCCGTTCCGTCGGTCACGGGCGGTCGTGCGGCCGACTCGCTGGAGCCGGCCCCGGGCGACTGGCTGGTGTGGCGCGGGCTCATGTACATCTCCTTCTACGCGACTGGGGCGTTTGTGTGCAAGCAGATCCCCAAGTTTGAGGTCAAGAGCAAGCTGCTGATGCGCGAAGTGATCCGGATCGTCGACGCGGTCATCGAGGACCTCTCCGAGGACGCGCAGAACACCGACAGTTTCGAATGGAAGGGCATTCTGAATGTCATGGAGCTCCAGTTTGGCCAGCCCGTTCCGCCGACGGGCGAGGTCAACTACCCGTCGCCCACCGAGGTCCAGAAGCTCGCGGTCGGCGGGCTTTTGCGCCGCGACGGCGTGCCGCTGGTCGACCGCTACGACGGGGAGTGGCCGCAGCCGCTGGTCAAGGCGCGCCCGCCGGTCAGGTCGCTGGCCGAGCTGCCGCCGGTGCAGCGCGCGCACTTTCTGGCAATGGACACGGTGCGACTCCCTCTCTTCGAACACTCAAACCCGACTCAGAACACAGGAATCGAAGCGCGTCCGTCCCCGTGTGTGGCAGGGCATGGGGAAGACCGCCGCGGGCACCTACTACGCGCTCAAGTGGCTCGCGCACACGCGGGGCGCGCGGCTCGTGCTCTGGGTGTGCCCCAGGGACATTGTCGAGAACACCAAGGGCGAGCTGGCCAAGTGGGGCCTCGCCGCGTACGTGCATGTGGTCAGGCAGGACAGGTCCTTTACGACCATCGACTACCGCTTCAACATTGTGACACACGAGGACTTTTCAAACGACACGGACAACGAGCTCCAGACGATGCTCTTCCAGAAGGCCTCGTCGATGTTCTGCATCTTTGACGAGGTGCACCGACTCTACAATGCCTCCAAGCGCACCACGACCGCGCGCATCCTCGCCGACATCTGTCCCAAGTACGTCTGCATGAGCGCCACTCCGCTCGAGGGCGTCGGCGCGGTCGTGGCCTACGACTGGCTCGACGACACGGTGCCGTTCACGGTCAACCGCAAGCTCGACGACCAGATCAAGAACAAGATGGTGGCCGCGGCCAACTGCATCAAGCTCTCCAAGCCGATGGAGACCTCCGACCAGACGGCAATCGAGCTGGTCGACCTCGAGGACGTCGTCCTCGGCAGCTCGTACGACACGGGCTACCAGCCGGGGCCGCTCATGACGATGCTCATGGCGGCCCCCAACATGCAGAAGGAGATCCACAACGGCGTCTTCCTCAGGTACGTCACCGGCGCGTACAATGCAAACACTGCGCGGGCAGAGCCGGAGCTCCACGTGCGCTTCGACGCCAACGTGCACGCCGCGCTGCTGCTCAGCGGTGCCAAGGAGGTCACCCTCTCCAGCCCGAACGCGGACGATCACGACGCCAAGAATGCGACGATCCGCGCCATGTTCAGCGCATACGAGAGCGTCAGCGATCTTGCAAAGGCGATGCTGGACGCCGGCGCGCGCACCGGCTGGGCCGCCGCGGCCGAGCAGGCGCGCGTGTACTCGTTGATCTGCATCGCCGACCGGGCGGTCCGGCTGGCGCTCTTCGACCGCGCGCGCACGCTGCACATGGCCGCGGTGCTCGAGAAGCGGCGGGTCGACCCCGACGCGTCTTCCGAGAACAAGGCCCTGGCCGAGCGCCAGCTGCGCAACCTCAAACTGTTCCAGGACAACCCGACAGGCGGGTGCTTTGTCGTCGCGCACAACATGCTGGAGGCCAAGATGCTGCGGGGGTACTGCACCGTGCTGCAGAAGCACTACCATGAGCGCAGCGCGCTGATGTCGATCATCCTCGAGTTCATGAAGAAGGACGCGATACGGAGCAGGAGTCTCTTTGTGGCCTCCGACCTTCCGCTGCCGGGGACGCCCAAGTATGACCACGTCCACCTGTTCAACGCCGTGATTCGCGATCAGACCTCGAGCAAGCCGACCGGGCCAGACTTCAACGGGACACCCGACTACCGGGCGGACACCGGCGTCGTCATCACCACCAAGAACCGTGTCACCGGGTACGACATGCACCACCTCGGTTGCATGGTCACCGGCGTCTACGAGGGCAACGCCGCGGACCGCCACCAGTCGCGCGGCCGCATCAAGCGCATCGGGCAGGAGCGCACGGCGCTCTACTACCAGACCGTGTACCCGGAGAACACCATGCTGCAGCTCCTGCTGGAACGCCACCGCAGCACCGACCAGAAGAACGCGTCGCTCGACCAGGTCGGCGAGAACTTTCTCGCCATGCTCGTGGCTGCGGGGAAGCCGGCCGCGGCCAAACCAGGCTCGCTGACGGGTGTCAAGCAGAGTGCTCGCAATCCGGACAAGGCACCGGCTGCCAAGAGGACCGCCAAAGGCACCACCAGCACGGTGCTCGGGCTCCCGCCGCTGCCGGAGCTCCTCCTCCGCGACACCATCCACAGCGCCGACGGCATCCACAGCGCCGACGAGGTCCACACCGACGAGGAGAACTGAACTGGACCGAGAGAGAGAGA
>TARA_B110001452_G_scaffold2837_4_pt1 | contig 12212 bp, 9 predicted proteins | sample TARA_B110001452 | Tara Oceans TARA_B110001452 (sample SAMEA4396971) | marine metagenome | biome: Polar Biome; feature: [DCM] deep chlorophyll maximum layer (ENVO:01000326); material: water (ENVO:00002006), including particulate matter (ENVO:01000060) such as... | depth 25 m
CCAACGGAGATGTCTGGCGTTGCACTCGTCTGTGCGACGATCCAAATTTGAAGTTGTGTGCGTATCACCGCGAGCTGAACCGAATTCGAGTGAACCGCCACGCTGGAACTCCAAAGCAAAAGGCCACACGTTCCAAAGCCCGGAAGAAACCGCATCGGCGCGTTGTTGAAAATGCGGAAAAGCACAACTTCAAAAGCCGCATGCATACTGGCATGCGTGACCTGATGAAGGGCAAAGCCAGGACCACAAAGTACATGCCGTACTCAGGTTTCACCAGCCGCAAAGACTTTTGCGAACACATCGAATCGACGTTTGTTGCCGGTATGACATGGGAGTCGTACGGTGAGTGGACCATTGGACACAGAATCCCGCAAAGCAAGTACACCTCGTCTCAAACAGATTTGAAACGCTGCTGGTCAAAGCCCAACGTCTTTGCCCAATGGCATCAGGAAAATCAACACCAGCGCAATCTTCTTCCATCCAACGAAGTTGTTCAGGGTTTGATTGCCGCGGGCGTAGCGCCGGAGTCATGGGATTAGAGTGAGTTCGAATAAAGGCGTTGCTCACCCGGCGGCGACAGCCCGTGGTCGACGCGGCACCCGTACATGCCGGACCACGATGTGTTCACGAAGTCGGGGTGCAGGTTCATCAGCCCGGCCACGTAGCAGTCGAAGACCGTCAGGTTGTACACCTTGTTGTTGTCTGCAACCTGCGAACAGGCAACCGCTAACTTGAGACTCGTGTTGGAACTGGCAGTTTTTGCTGGGAATGGTTGTCAGTCAAAGTGAACGCCGAGAAAAACTAAAGTCGGCAATCAACAAGAAGCTGTCAGCCAAGAAAGGCGCACTTGGGCGCCCGCGCGACTCGGTGTACGACACCGAGTACAGATGTATTTGCAGAATCCAGAAGCTCCTTGCTGATCACGATATTGAAGTCAGGGCTTGGCAAGATGGCACGCGTTCTGACTTCGGCGTTCGTTTCAACGACGCAGATCTTTGGCTTCCTTTGCAACTCAAATCCACTCAAGCGACGTACTATCCATTTTCTGTAACCAAGGTAAAGGAGTATGACATGGCCATTGTATTTCTCACTCGACACATAAAGAACGGCATTTGGGTGATTCCTCCCTCTGCTTTGACTTCCCACAATCATCGAGACTTGTACATTGGAAGCACAAAGAGTCCCTGGAACAAGTACAAGATGTCTGCAGAAAGATTTGCAACGTCAATCCTTTGCATGATTCAAACCAATCGGTTGTTTACTGAGCACCAACTTCGTTGCCAATGCAATGCTAATTCTCGGGTAGAATACGAGAACATCATGGCGTTTAGAAGAGCTCATCCATACGGTAGGTTTGAATGGCCGTCGGTGAGGAACGGCGTGTTTGACCACATCTTCAACGGATCGCGTCAACAGTTCAAATCTGCTGCGATCAAAGACTCGGGAAGCATTAACGGTTACATAAGCAAGACCATGTTCGGCATGAAGGTGCCCTATGTTGTTGGGGACTGCGACGAATACGTCTTCGTGCTGACAAATCAAAGCCATCGCGTTTTCTGGCGTTTTACAGAAGAAGTTCTTCTGGAGCACAATGTACTCACTGTTCTTGAACAGGAAAAGCACCTCGTCAAAAGCCTTGGTCAGCAGTCCCTGCAACTTTGCATGCCAGCTGAGTTGTACACCGCATTGAATGTTCGTAGCCCCAAGCGGTCCAATGCCAATAGCTGGACAGCGGAGTTTTGTAGCGTGTTCGATGGTTAAAAAAGGTTCGATTGCTGCTGCGCACCGACATCTTCTTGCTCGACGCGATCGCCGTGTTGGCGTACCCCGCGCAGATGCACGACCCGACGTCGGCCACGTAGGACGACTGCGAGATCCCCGTCCACACCAGAGACAGTATCTCCATCGCGTCCACCTCGCTGTGCAGCAGCGCGATGGCCTCGGGGAGCCTGATCGCACCGTCGCCACACACGTGCAGGCTCGCGCAGAACTTGTCGTGCTCGAAGCGCTTGTTGTCACCAAACTCCTCCTCCTCGTTTTCCAAGCCAATGGCCTCGAGTGACAGGTCGGTCATGGTCAGCATCGGCGACGGCTCCGTGTCGTCGATCGAGGGGTACTCTTTTGGAAGCTCCTGATCCGTGTGCAGCATCGCACTCCACTTGCACTGATCGTTCTTGCGGGTCTTGCCGTGCAGCCACACGCGCTTGGCCTCGTTGAGCCCAACGCCCAGCACCAGCTGCGAGTTCCCCGAACAGTAGGGTTCCATCCGGTCGCCCTGCTGCGACCTGTTCACGCAGGTGGCCTCCGAAGGCACGCAGCCCAAGTTCGATCGCCGAAGGTCGCTGTCCATTGCAGTGTACTGACGGTCGAGCTGCACCCACTCGTCGAGCATCTTCTTGGCCGCACACCGCTGCTGTTTGCACACCGGCATGCGAACGACCAGCGACACGATCGACCGGGTGATTCCCGACACGGCGGTTGGCATCGGCGGCGCCGCTTCCGACGCCACCCAGGTCTTGTGAAGCTCGTACTGCTGGCTGCGTTTGGCGTCGCTGAGCACCTCACCCGCATTTCCATACTTCAGGTCGCTCATGTATCGCATACGCTCCAGGACGTTGGGGCAGCTCTCGCCCCTCTCGTTGAGGTCGGGCTTCAGCTTGCGGCTGTGCTCGCTCCACGCCACGACGAGATTGCAGTCCTTTGCGTGCGTCTGCTTCTTCACCTTGCAACACAGCAGCAGCGTGTTGCGCTCCTGCTCTTTGATGCGCACAAAGCCGGCACACAACCTCACGCCGTTCACCTTGGGATGCTTCACCAGCACGCCCTTGATGCAGGGCACCTCGTGAGTTTTCCGCCCGACAAACGGCGCCAGAGCTTCCGCCGACTTGACCGCAGCGCGCTGCGCAATGTCCTGGATCACCTCGTTGCTGGCCACATTTACGTTGTCACCGACCTGACGACCGAGCGTCTCACCCGCCGCGTCCCTTGCAGCCGATCGACAGTACGCAACGAGCGTCAGCAGCACCGACTTGTCCGGGTTGCGCAGCGCGCGAAACCACCACTCGAGAAGACCCGTCGCGTCGCTCGACGACGCGGAAGCCTGCCCCTTGCCACTCCGCCGCCGCTTGGTTGCAATCACCTTGTCGTCCGAAGCTTCCATCGCTGCCGCCGCAGCTTCGACCTTGCTCGTCTCAACCGCGGGCTCGCTGGAACCAGGCGACTGCTGAATGTCCAGTTTGTCCTGCAGCTCCACGAGCAGGTCGTCAGCATCCGCCTGCCTCTTCTGGTCTTCGTCCATGGTAGACGTCGCCAGATCGGCCGTCGCTCCTGAGCTCTGTGATGGCTCCCCCGTGTCTGCCTGCACATGTTCCGCAAGCGCCGCCGCACTCGCGACGGAGGCGGCGTCCACCTTCGCCTTCTTCGCTCGCTTGGCTTCCGCCGCCGACTGCTGCTGCCGTCGGAGCCGCGCGCGGCGCGTCAGCTCCGCGCGGCCGTAGGCTTCGAATGCCACAGCAACGTGGTAGTCGAGGTCCGTGAGCGGCACGCTGGACAGCAGGCGCCGGCCTCTGGGGTCGCTCATCATGTAGACCACCAAAAACCAGGAGCTCCAAACAGCGTCCTGGTCGTACTCTCCAGGCGCGACAATGGCCTCGCAGATGCACGTGAGCATGGTGCTTGCGTATCCCATCGTCTCGCTGATGTACTGGTCCTCGATCTCGCGCTTCGCAAGCATCTTCGCCACCCCTATCACCGACCCATCCCCCAGCTTGGTCGGACACACGTTGTACAGCAGCTGCGTCGTCGTCGTCGTCACGAACGGAACGTCGTAATCCGCGTCTTTCCAGTCCCTCAGCACGAGCGACGGCGCGTTCACCTCGTTCGTGGCGATCGGATTCACCACGTGCCGGCGGTGCCGGATGCTGCCGCGCGCGAGTGCCATCGTGAGCTCACAGTTCACGAGCTGCGACGCCGCCGCCTGCCCGATCGGCACGTAGTTGATTCGAGACGTCTGCGCACAGGCACAACGCTAACTTAGTACGGTTTATGCGCAACGTCAACGGTGCCAAGGCCGCACCTGGTTCGCCGCCGCCTGCGTCTTCGCGCGGTCGGTCACCGACGACTGCACCGCGTTTGTCTTGATCGCCAGCTTCGCCAGCCGGTCGTACTTGGGCGGCGCCGACCGGCCGTTCATGAGGTAGTAGGGGTCGCCGTTGTTCTGGTCCATGGTCTTGCTCTTGATGGAGATCATCTGTGTACAGCACAGGAGTGTAAGTAGGGTGGTCGTTTGTAGGTCGTGGGTTGCGTTCTTACATGGTTCATCTTTGCCTGGTCCGACTCCTCCGTCTTCACCCCGGGGCCCTTGCCGTTCGAAGAGCTCGACGCGTTCCGCAGCGCCCGCATGTTCACCGCTTCTTTGGGCACCACCCTGGTGTACCCGTTCGCGTCCAGAGCGGCCTTCAGCACGGCCATCGCGTGCCAGCACTCCGCCCTCACCGATTCGAGCGGCTCGCAAGGGCGCGCCGTGCGCGACGCGCGCTGCACGTTTGCCTCACACTTGTACATCACCACTTCCGGCTGCTGGTGCTGCATCTGCTGCTCTGCGAGTTCCAGAGCCTGCACGGCGCCCGCGTCGCCCAGCGAGATCGGCGTGAACGTCGCTCCGCTCCCTTTCCTTCCTTCCTCCTCCTCGCTGTCCCAGTCCTGCTCGAGCGACGGAGAGCAGCAGTCCGCGCGAGGCGGTGCTTCCACACGAACCATCTCCTGGTCCTTGTCTTCTGCAGTCGTCCCGAACATCGCCACCATCCCCTCTTCCATCAAGAGCGACGGCGACATTCGACCGTCTTCCGCATCGACGACCACCTGGCTCGAGGGCGTCTCGCTCCTCATCCCCTCTTCGGGCAGATCGTCGTCCCAGTTGTCCTCCTCCTCCTCGCGCAGCATCATCGCAGTGGGGCTCTCGGAACCGCCCCAGCGCTCCTCGATCATCCCACGAGTCATCATGACTTGCACGCGCAAACTCAGCCAGTTCAGTCCGCGTCGCGCTCTCCCGGAATGTTTTGCACTCCTCGCTTCACAGTTAGCGCAGCTTTTGCAGCACACGGTCAGGCCTAAGCCGTGACGTCAAATCTGTACAGGGCTGTTTACTTTTGTCATGCGACGTTTTCTTTCAAAACTCATACGACACAGCCACATTCTGTGCACCTTCGAACACTGCTCCCAGCATACCCACTTCCCACAGACAGGTGCGTCTTTGTCTACGACTCGCGAACGTCGTGCATGTCTCCATCCCGCTCGACTTCCATATCGTCGTCCTGGCCAGACGGACCCGCGTCGGACCGAGGGGCCGGCCTCTGCGGCGGCATGACGATGATCGGCACCAGGCCGGCACCGGCCCTTGAAAAGTCCAGCGTGTCCACGGCCTGCAGGTGCTTCTTGCTGGCGCGCCGCTCGCGTGCCTTCTCCTGCTCCTGCTCCTCCTCCTTCTGGCGTCTCTCGACAGCGGCAAATGACATAGGCCGCGCTTTGATGATGTTCAGGTGCTTGTACCCCGGAAGCTGCTTCTCGCACGCGTGCTCCAAAATGCGTGCGTTGATGCAGGTCGTCATGTGGCAGAACGTCTGCACCACCGGATCCGACATGTCCGTCGCTGCCACGATGCCGCGCGACTTGAGCGCAGTAGTCGCGTGCTTGATCCACGTCTCGTAGCTAAGCAGATCGCCTTCCACGCCTTTCATGTTGCGCGCGCCCTCACGCGCGGCCACGTAACGCGTGTGGTCTTCCTCCGTCGCTTCCCGCCCAAGCGCCCTCGCCACGTGATCGACGCTTACGTTCGCCCCGTCGACCGTCGACTGGCCAACCTCGTGCGGCTTCTGAGTCTCAGGCTTCTTGAATGGAACGTTCACCGTGATGGTCTGGCGGTTCGTCTCCGAGTAGCCCACGTACCGAGTGGACGTCTGCGGCAGATCGTTGACATTCAGGTTGAGCCCAAGCATCTGGCCATACTGCTCGTTTGCAAATTTCACGTGCTTCTCCTTCATGGGGTCGTAGAACCGACCAAGAGCATCGATCGTCATCCCCATGGCCACAATGTCGTACGAAAACGGGATGGTGTCCACGGGCGCAGTCTCGGGGTTTTCGGGCGCTTCCTGGGAGCGTTTCTTGCTGCCGCCAGCGGACAGCTGCGTGCCCTCCAGACCCTGCGATCCACGGCAAAACTTCTCCTGTCGATTGCGAAGGCCAGGCACGTTGGCGCAGCGAAGCATGCACTCCGCGACCAGGCTCAGGTGGTCCATCATCGCGCCGGCATTGAGCTCAATGGCACCTTCCATCAGGCGAATCGGCGGAGCCATCGTGATGCGGTTCGACGAAAGGATGTCGACAGCGCGCAGCCGGCCTTCCTGAAGCAGCCAGTCCGCCTGCCTCTGCATCTCGCTCTTGTCGACCCTGGACCCATCCGGGCGGTCAGAGTCCATCTCACCGTGCGTCGGATGGCTGCCGCTCTGAATTGGGCTGACTTCGATCGTGGACGGCCAGCCGCTCTGCCGTCCACCCGAGTCCTCCTTGAACGCCATGGACACACCCCTGGTCGGCGGCACCACCGGCTCGTCGGGGCAACGACGCTCGTTGTCTTTAGTTGACGACAGGTAGAAGATGTCCTTGAGGCCGTCCACGTGGAAGTCAAACATCTTGCAGATGCCCTGGCTGTTGCGATGCACGTGCACTGCAAACGAGTGCCAGTTCCATCCCTCTCCCGTCGGCGTCCGCCCGTGCTTGTTGCTGAACCATGCCAGGTCGTAGTCTGCAGACCCCCCGTCGGTCTTGCCCCCGCGCTCGCGGTAGTGCAGACCCTTCTTGGTGCCAGTCGTCGTGTTCCCAACGTCTTCCACCGAAATCGGCTTCCCGACACACCACTGCACGAGCGACTGGTCCGCGTAGAACATGCTAGCCTCCAGAAGAGTGGGCTGCACCTTTGCCACTGCAAGGTCGGCGGCTGCCTGGCGCTTCTCCTCCTGATCCTTGAGCTCTGCCTCGGCTCTGCGCCTGGCGCCCTGCTTGGCCTTCTCCTCCAACGCAATCTTCCGGAGATCCTCTTCCGTCACCATGCAGTACGGGCACCCAAACTTGTCCTCGGAGTCCGGATCCGCCTGCGCACAGTGACCGGGCCAGTGCCCAATCCTGCAGTTGTGAGCACCTGGGTAGAACTTGGCGTTCTCCTCGTGCCACGCCGCGCGCTCGCCCATCGCATCTTCATCGGCCTCGTCGTACGCGTCCACGTCTTCCACGGCTTCCTCGTCGGGAGCCTGGTCCTGCATCTCGGCGTCCACCTCTTCGGGAACCACAGTCAGCCCGCAGCAAATCTCTCCAATCTGCTTTGCTGGGTCTTTGAAGTGCGTCTCGCGATGCGTGCTCTGGTGGCAGCTGTTTCGGTACGCCGCGCGCTGCTTTCGCATGACGCTCAGCTGCTCCCGGCGCCGGATCACGTTGTCCAGCAACTCCGGCTTCTTGTTGATCATCCTCGTGAAAATCGGGTTCTGCGCATTCTCCGCGCGAGCCGCTGGCCCGCTCGCAAAATGACGGGAGCCCCCTCCCGCACCCCTCTTCTTCTTCTTCCTCCCCGATCCACCCAGGCCGACCTCCGCCTCGTCGTCGTCATAGTCGTCGTCCGCCGCCACATGCTCCACAGGAGCGCGAGCGCGCTCCTGTTCCGCCGACCTGCTCATGGACTCGGTGCTCTTCTTCGAGTCGGGGGGGTTGCGGAAGTAGTCAGAGACAGTGAACCCGAAGACCTCGCACGCTGCCGTGATGGCGTTGAGTGCAAATGCCGAGGTACCGGTAGCGTACTCGAGAGACATCTGCCACGCAAAGCAGATGATCTCGGGCGTCGGCTGCAGCAGCTCGATGCACTCCCACAGCTGCTTGATGTCAAACGGCTTGCACTCTCCGCTCTCGTCCAGGCTCCCGCAGTTGCTATGATGCGCAGTCTGCGAGCACGCAAGGCACACACGTGTCAGGCGTTGAGGATGCCAAACTCATGATAGTCTCCAAACCCCGGCGGCCACAGCGATGGCAAACCTGCTTGAAGAAGAACCGGTGCGCCACCGCGTTCATCACCGTGTACGTGATGCAGTTCTCCAGACGCTTCTCGTTCTTGCGCGGCGTGAGCGTCGGGAGGCTGTACTCGGCGTCCACAAGCTGCTTGTCAAGGAAGTCCCACACGCGCTGCGCGTACGCCATGTCGGGCATGAAGTGCGGCTGGCGGTAGATGGCCATCTTCGTGATGCCGGTCACGCACGTCAGGATGCGGAACATGCGCAGGCGCCGGCGCGCCTCCTGCGTCTGCAGGTGCGCCCTGAACTCGTCGTCGCTGCGCGTGGACGCCGTCAGCGTGCGCACGAACGAGACGATCGCGCGGTCGATCAGCGCCGACTTGACCTCCGTGGGCTCCTCCTTGCCCTTGGTGAAGGCCGCGCCGCGGTTGGTCATGACCTGCATAGGAAACAAGCATCCGTGAGCACACGGTCTTCTCCAGACGGGTTGCCGCGGCTGCGCACCGCGTGCGTCTCCTGGTGAGGCGTCTTGAGCTTCACGCTCTTCTGCACCGTGGTGCCGTCCTCGCGCATGACGGGCACCGTGCGGTTGTAGATGTACTCGCGCTTGAGCAGCTGCGCGCGCAAGCACGTGGTCAGTCATGGAAAAATACGGGCGGTTCAGGGGCAGAGCATACGATCTGTTTCCAGTATTCTGCGCACATACAACCAACGAGCGGGGTAAGCGCGGAATCAGATGGGTGAAAATGTGAAGGGCCTGCTCACCCGTGCGGTTCCCGCCGTCGCCGTCCGTCAGCTCGTCCATCATCTCGTCGTACATCCGGTTGCACCCGTTGTCCGAGCCCATGTCGCCGTTCATGCCTTCTTTGGCCTGTGTGCAAAAGGCACGCACATTGTCAGCGCTAACTGTTGTTCATGCCTCATACGGTGCCAATCTTTTCACGTCGCGTTTCCTGAAAGTGCTGTGGTTGAGTTAGGGGGTTCGAGTGCAATGCTCACCGAAGCGGGGCCCGACATGACCACCCAGCCCGGCACGAACGCCTCGGCCAGGCGCTCCGTCCGCATGGTCTTGCCGTTCCCTGCACATTTGAGTTGGGCGGTTAGGCGTTGTGGAGTGCTTTAGCTGTTGGAAAGTTTCAACGCACCCTTGGGGCCGCAGAAGATGGCCAGCAGCGTCTTGGGGCCGTACTGCTCGAAGCTGCGCACAGAAAGCACGAGCGTCGGCACACAGGCAGCTTGTCAGCAAAGTGGAGTGGGAATCTCACCAGTGGACAAGCAGCTCCTGCATGTGGCGCCAGTCGCGCCCATCGATGAAACCTGCACGCGGACGGGGGAGTGAGCCTCGCGGTCACGGGATGGAGGTGGCAGGGTGGAGAAGGGAGCAGACGACAGCGGCGCACAGTCGTCTTCGAAGAAGCGGTTGATCCAGTCCATCAGCTGCCCGAAGACGGTCCGGTCCGAGTCCATCATCTGGTTGCCGCCCTCGATGCCAAAGGCCACGTTGGCCGTGCCATTGGGCATGTCATCCAGCTCCTTCATCAGCCCGTTCCAGCAGGCGCGGAACCCCGCGGGGATCGTCTCCGAGTCCACGCGCGACGTGAACGCCTGCTCGATGCGCTTCAGGTGCAGCTCGCCCAGCTCCTTCATCACGGACGAGAAGCGCTTGTTGTACTCGTCTCGCTTGTTCACCAGGTCCGAAAAATGCATGGGGTCGGCCGTGAGATCCACGTGCGCCTTGGAATGATTGGCGCCCGTGCGGAGCGAGATGTTCATCTTCTCCAGATCCATCTGCACGCGGTGCGACCATGGAGCGACCACCTTCTCAAAGACCTTGGTCGTGTCGTGCGCCACGCCCTTGAGGGCCTGCGGCGGCTCGACCACCATGTCACCGTCGTGCTTCTCGCCGTAGCAGCGCAGCGTGTCCACCGCCACGCGCTCCGCGTCCGTGACGTCCGACGTGTCGTACGTGGTAATCGACTCCTGCAACGACTTGATCAGCTTCTCGGTGATCTGGTCGGTGCCGGTCATCGTGTTGTTGAAGTGGTCCAGCAGCGACGGACTGGCGAGATCCATTCCAGGCAGCTTCTCGTCGCGATACAGCTCCATGAGCGCGGCCCCTGGCGTCACGTTGCCGTGGATGGGACGCGGCAGCGGAGCGTCGAATATGTTGGTGATGTTAGGGTCGGTGAGCCAGAAGTAGCTCGACTTGTCGCGCGCCTCCTGTGGCACCGTGATCCGATCCTCGTCGTCAAAATAGTTGTGCACCTGCATGAAGCACTCGTGCACGTCGCCCTCGTTGCCGGTCGCAAGGTCCGCAATGCCCGCGTTGAGACCGTCCTCTCGCTTACCGTTGAGAAGGAACTCCAGAGCCAGGCAGCTGGTGCCTCCAAACTTCTTGTCGGGGTCGGCCTCCAGCCGCTGGTTGAGTGCGCCGCACGGCAGGTGTGTCTCCAGGTTGGAGACGCACGGCCTTCCCGGAGCAGTGTCCGTGCGACCACCGATCGAGGGAATCAGCTTCACCATCGTGCTCTCGTTGGCGATGCGCTGGAACTGAGTGCCAGCCGTGGTCTCCAGCTTGGCGTTGGCGTAGCGACCCCCAGCAAGCATCCGCGACTTCTTGTGCTCCTTGACCAGGTTCTCTTTGCGGTGGGCGTGCGCGCAGTGTGCGACACCGGCCTGGGACTGCGCGTCCGACGTCTCGTCCATGAGGCGGCGCACGAGCTCACTCAGAGAGAACTGCTCGTCGAAGATGTGCATCCAAATGCGAATGAACGTCACGTGCGTCAGCGTCTTGTCGTACAGCTCCTCGTACACCAGCACGTACTGCGGCATCGCATACGAGTGGTTCGCACCCTGCGCCATGTACAGGTAACGACGCACGCGCTTCGGCCGCTCCTTCTTCTTGGGCCGCTCGCCGCCCGGCGCCTCCTCCGCAGCGTCCATCGCAGCGTTCGCCTGGTCGACGCGCCACACCTCCTCCGGGTATCCCGAGATCCACCCCTTGCTCATCGGAGTGCAGCAGAGACCAAGATGGGCAGCAATGTTGATCGCTCGAGAGGGGTTCTCCATGGGCGTGGCCCAATGGGTCATCCGCGTGGCGTCGGGCTGCAGGCACTTGACCGGGATGTTCACAAGCACGAGCGAACGCTTGGGACGCACGTTCACAAGACCGGCGGCCACAAAGTCTTGCCACGGAGAGATCAACGAAAGTCCCTGGTTGAAGATCGGAGCGTTCGAAGTGATTCCTTCGCCCATGTGCTTGGGGTCAAAGCCAGGCATGTTGCGCACGGTGGCCGGTGCCATGTTGGGCTGCTGCGGCTGCGGAGCCCCGGCGTTGTGCCCTCCGCCTCCACCGTGGTTTCCACCGCCCTGATCACCGCCGGCGCGCTGGCGCTGCGGGCCGTGGTTGAAGGGACCCTGTCCCGACCCCCTTGCACCCATGCCACTTCCACGGTCTGCAAACCGAGCGCCAAGTCCGGAAAGCCCCTGGTCTCCGTTCTCGCTGCTGTTTGACCCGCTGGCCTGCCTGGGCTGACGATGGTGAGGTCCCAGCTCCTGGTTGAAAAAGATCTGCTGCTCACCATCGATGTGGCTTCCGGCCTCGCTGAAGCCGTCGCCCCTCTGCGTGCCCTCGTCTTCCTCCTCCTCGTCACCGAACAGCTCCTGCTCCTCGACGCTCGGGTCCTCGCCAAACATGGCGTCCATCGCAGCGCCGCGTCTGTCATGGACTGCGTCCGACCCCATGTGGTCCTCGTCCTCACCATACATGTCGTCATCGTCGTCTCCGTATCCAGCGTGCACGGGCTGATGGCCGCCCATGGACCCACTGCCCTTCTTTGCATGGCGCGGCATCGACACACACGGGCTGCCCCTGGATCTCACAGTTTAGTCACCTCTTCTTTTGGTTTTTTACAACCTACAATCAGCGGTTAGCTGTCACAGTCACTCGAACTGTGGCAGCAGGTAGCGGAACCTTTGCATGCCAACTTACGGTTGCTCAAAACTCCTTTAATCTCCACAGCGCAACGGCCCACGACCGCCAGGTCGCGGAGGCGACCATCTTGCGCGACCCTCACCCGGTTGCCCCCCTGCCCCGAATGGATTCTTCCTGGAAGTCGAGGTCGTATTTTGTGACCCGACAAAAATACCAAAAACGGGACCATA
>TARA_B110001452_G_C15241519_1_pt1 | contig 12164 bp, 6 predicted proteins | sample TARA_B110001452 | Tara Oceans TARA_B110001452 (sample SAMEA4396971) | marine metagenome | biome: Polar Biome; feature: [DCM] deep chlorophyll maximum layer (ENVO:01000326); material: water (ENVO:00002006), including particulate matter (ENVO:01000060) such as... | depth 25 m
ATTCCTTATATTCATGCCATACTTTTAGTTAAACGCTTTTTCTTCTTGCCAATTCAGCAAATACATCGACTTGTTTTGGTGGTTTAGAAATTTCATTAAAGTTTAACTTTTTATCATTTTGGCTTGGAAAAGTAGTTTTATTTCGAGAACTTCTAATTTTCAATTGGTTCAAATTAAATGGCTCTAGACCGGATTGAGAACTTACTAAAGCAATAAAGTCATTCAATTTCATCCCCTGTTCCCAGTCCATAAACGGTTTTCCACCCCTCGTTTTTGGGAATGCTGGAATCAGTGGAGATAATTTTCTTAATTTACCAGAGAGTGATTCAGTTTCTACTCTAAATATTCTCCAAGAGTCTCCACGGACACCTTTCAATCTATATGCATAAAGTGGCATTAAATTACATCTTTCACCTTCGTAAATCATCGATTCATATTGATCTTTAGTTCTACCTGAAAGATAGAATTTTGCTTTTTTCGAGGATTTGACTTCTATTGGGAAGCATAAATCACCTCTCAGTGCCAAGAGGTCTCCTGAACCCTCCATCCCTGAGCCTGCAGCTCTAACTACTAGGAACGGGCGTTTGAAGATTAGTCTCATCTTCAATTTCTCTTGTTCATTACATGAACGAATGACCGCTTCTACTCCTTTTGGAGTCCCGGCAAGAACTTGCCTAAGTTCGCGTTCGTATTGGCTACCCACGCATATACATCAATGTCAAGCGCTTTTGATTACTTCGGTACAAAGATTGTCAAGATTATTCTTTGTTAAGTGTTTGAACATGCGTCGATAGGTTTGTTGAACAGGAACTATTGCAAGGTCTATGGCAAGGTTGGCAATTAGGACTGCTAACTTTCAACTCTCTTACAAATTAATTCAATCCTTAAGGTCAAGAAAAGTTACTTTTGATATACTTGACCTTTCAGAAAAATTATCTTCAAATGAAATAATTTGGTTTGCAGAAAGTAATGAAATAATTGAAAGTGAATCGATTGGAAAAGCGATTCCTACCTCGATAGATACCATCGACAATAGTATTGAATTTGCATTGGTTCTTCTGAAAGGTTTAGAAAATCCTAATCAACTAATTTTTGGCATAGACCCGGGTCCTTACCCAGGATTAGCCTGGGTTGTCGACGGAGTATTCATAGGAGTCGCTCAGCTACAATCGATAGCACAAATATCTGGAAGAATTTATTCTGTATCTAATTCTATTACCACACAGTCAGTTTTGATCAGAATTGGAAATGGCGACCCTTTAATTAGAGATAGAATCATCAATATGTGTATTCAAAATAATTGGAATATAGAAGTTGTTGATGAGTCTAAAACCTCTAGAGGTTTACTCAGGCATAATCATTCTATATCAGCTCTTAGGATTGCTTCAATCCGAGGAACTAGGGTTTGGGAGATACGAGAAATAAAACCATTACCGGGGCAAATTAAGGAAATCCAACGTCAAAGTAGAAAAAGTAGCAAAGGTAAATTAACAATTTCCTATGAAATAGCAGAACTTGTAGCCAAAGGAGAATTATCCTTGAGCGATGCAATTAGCGATATTAATCACTCTTCAGAAGAATGATCAAACATTTCCTGTTCAAGTTTAATTTGGTAGGCTTCAGGGGAGTTTTCCATTATTCTTTTCATTCCCTTTTCTAACATAAGCGGAACTAAGAGAATACCTCCAATAACAGTTACGAGGTAAAAGAATGAGGAATTTGGAACATATGTTGTTCCAGGAGAACCAGCTCCACTTGCCATTAATTTAACAGAACCTAGCCACGGTATTTCTCCTCCAGCAACTCCAATCAGCCAGTCAGAGCGAACAGGGCCAGCCACTCCTGATTCGCTATGTACTCCAGAGGACCCATTTACAACTAATCCTCCTTGGTCAACCGAGCATTGATTATTATCACCTAATGTCATAATTCCAGCGTGTTTAGGTTGCCAATCCCAAACGACTAGGAAGGGTTCAACATTTGCATGAGCCAATCTTTTGCAATCATAATATCCAGCATTGATTCCATCAAAGTGTATGGTTATTCTTTCTTGGTCGCTAACATTTGTTCCAGGGACATTCCAAGTTAGGACACAGGTGCCTAATTCTCCATCTTGGTCGATAGATTCTGAATCCCAAGTTCCTCCGTTTGGACAATGCATGGTGCTATTGCTTTGCTCACTTACCGTTCTGTCAGGAGTTAGTGTTTGACTCGCCTCAACCCTTAGAATCGCACGGTGAATAATAGGGGTTCCAACATCTCCATTTTTCTGATAAATGATTACATCTCCAGCCATTCCATGCATGTCATGTCCGTAAGAAGTACTAGTAGGGTTTGATGCTTCTGCAAAAGTAGCAATACTTTCGAAAGAACTATCTTTTACTAATATCAAGTCACCAGCATCGATACTACCGACTTCTCCATCAACCTCATGTATCATTGAAGATGATTCAACAACGACAAGAGGTGGCATTGAACCGGTATGAGCCCATAACCCAAAGACTAGGATTGCAATCATCGCTCCCGCTAATAGAATCTCTCTAAGCAGATTGCCAACAGGGCTAGATTGAGTCAATTAATCGCCTCATTTCATTTTCTTTAGGCCTTTAACTTGCAAGAATTCATTCCATGATTCAGCATGTCCAGAACCTAGTACTTTTGCCGCCTCATCACCTTCAGAACGTCTTCTTTTTAATTCCGATAATGATTCCACTTCTTTTAATTCATCAAGAGTTGATTGATAACCTTTCAAATTCAAAAATTCAGGTGTAATAATCAATAATAATATTGAAGATATTACCGCCATGCCAATGGCTGCACCAGTAAATTCTTGCCAGTCGCTATTATTTTGTAGGAATAAAAGTTGATATCCGCTTACTAATAACAGAATTAGAGAAGCGCCAAAAGCAGTAGCACTCAGCATTAACTGTCTTCCATGTTGTTTCTGCCAAATGTTAGAAATTAGACCCATAATAGACTCCGCCCGTACTACCCACATTGGTTTTTATCTTTGACATCTTTGTTCAAATGTTCTAACATTGAGGGGTATAGTTGAAATGGGTTGTCACTATCGGGTATTGTAGACAGTTTGACGGAGGTGAAATATTGAAGCGCGCATTGTTTTTGACAAGTTTATTTTTATTCTCTATTTATGTGCCTCTAGCATCTAGTTCGATAACACAATCTCAATTTGATGATGGTACGTCTTCTTTCCAACACTCTTTCACTGCATCAGGAGATGTAAATGCAGGGGAAATAACCATTCCATATGGTGCTGAAGTCACAGATGCATCATTCAAATTTAGAGGCGAAGCAACTCAAACCTCTTGGACGAATTTCACTTCAAATAGTGATTATGGAGGTCAAGGAGATACTAATGGATATATTTCAAGTAATGTCCCTAGGCCATTCTCTAGTGGATACCGATACTACCTAAACACTCAAAACCAAGGACTCGAATTACAAGGAAATCCTACAACTACGATAAATAGTCTTGGTAGGGCTGCCGATGTTACATCATTAGGAAATGCTGACCACAACCTCACTGGTCAATTTATAGCATTAAGCGACCAAGGATATAGTTCATTATCAAAGAAATATTCAGACTTTTCCGTTTCTAGTAGTGCTTCTTGGGGTTATGTAGGAGTAGTTGTCAAGTATGGCGATGAGTACATGGTCATGAAGTATAGTTCAAGTTATCCAAGTCAACAGCCAACAATTCTTAGAATAAACTCTACTACAGGAGCCTACATAGGGACAGCGAACTTCAATGTAGGTAGTTGTTCTCCGACATCATCTAATGCTCTGTATTACAATATGTATGATGCCACTGTTTACAATGGCTCTATTTGGACAGTTCACTATTCATATTACACGGTCAACAAGTGGTCTATCGTTGAGACGGCTAACTCCCTAACTTGGAATTGCCAACAGTCTTGGTATTCTAGTTCTCAAGGGTACATCAACGGAGTCGACTTTGATGATAATACGGGTAAGATGTATCTTTCGACTTATAATTATCAATCTTCGAACCATTATTTACATGAGGTAAACCCGAATAACCCAACAATGGTAAATGGTACATGGGCGATTGGTTCTACTGCAGGAATAACCAGTAGTTATGGTGCTGGTTTAATCGTTAATTTACCAACAATAGTGTATAATGAATACGATAGATCTACATCCGGATATCCTAGCAAGCACTATTTCTTCAATTTTAACGGAATATCGCCAACCTTAATGGGCTCAGAGGTATTGAATAACAAAGGTCATTATGGCCTTACTGAATCAGGAGATGGTAAGTTACTCTACGTTTGTCATTATACCAGTTACTGTAGTAGTTCGTCAAGAAAGATACATAGTTCAGGAGATGGTTCAATTGAGTTTTCTGATTCTACTTCAATCTCTTCTGAGACTGTAGTGGGACGGACATATACGCTATCAGCATCAATTGATACTGTTACAGTCAAGACTCTAATCGGACGTATCCCAAGCGGGACTGACTTGAAATTAGAGTTGTCTAATGACGGAGGGGCTTCTTGGGTAAACGCTTATCCAGGCCAACAAGTAATATTTCCACAAGTCGGCAATACATTAGACTGGAAAGTTGAAATGATTTCATCTGGAGGAGTTTCCCCAATCCTTGATTCTGTGGGTATAGAATATTTTGCTACATATCGCTCTAGTGGATATTTCTATGCTTATCAGTACATTGGCTCTGGGACTTCTTCGACAGTCGCTGCAACTGTAGATTGGACAGGTAGTACACCTTCAGGGACTAATATACAAGTTCATTTTGGTGCAGCGTCCTCATCTTCCTCATGTACCTCTGGGTCAGCAGGGGTGACAACATGGACAAATACTGAGTCTGGAGTTACAAAACCAATTTCAGGTTCAAGCTATTATCTGTGTGTTAGAATACAACTGACTACTTCTAATTCTGCAGTAACTCCATTCATTACAGACTTAAAAATTGCTCAACACTCCAATGCTCCTTCTGAGCCAGCATTACTGATTGGTGGTCTAAAGGTTTGGAGTCGTTCATTAGCGGATGGGGTATTGGTTGGAACCCAAACCGTTACTGCTGAAAACCCGACTGATAGTATTATTTCGACATTAAATAATTTAATCCCAGATACAGGTTCTGGACTTGTTATAATTCCAATCAACCTGTCTTCAGAGAGTTCGGGATTTTTGGCATTAGACCAATTTTCGATTACTTACATCATGCGAACTGTAAATTTGGACATTGAGTTTACAGAAGGAGAAATCCTCCATCAAAGGCTTGAGCCATACGAAGTAGTTACTAGACATGTAATTGGTGACGATGCCTCAGCAATGTCCCGAGCAAGTTTGACTTTGATGACCAAAGTAGGCTCTAACCCAGTTCTTGAATGGGAAAATGGGGATGTATTTCCATTACCTAATGACCCTGATAATTATATTGAACTTGATTCAAGTTCATGGTCTTCAGAAACTAACGGAATTTTAGAGATCCATTGGCGTTTCTCAGTGAACATAGACTTCCCTGAACAAAACGAAGTTCGATTTAAATCAGACTGTACCGATAATAGTGGTGTAGATGGTTTCTCGCCTGTTGATTTGATGACAAGTGGTGCTCTATCTGTGAATCACACCTACGGCCTTGGATGGTTCAAAGTTCGTGATAATTCAGGCTTGGTAGTCAGTGAAGATGTTCCCGATAATTCCTGGCTAGCAGGTGGTGAAACCGTATTTTTCCAGGGCGCTATGTGGTATATGGATTCACAAGATGCGCCTTTAGATAACATGTTTGATGTTAGAATCTCGCGTGAAGGATGGGTGGAGAGTAATGCCAGAGATACGATGAACAACAATGGCACGTTTTTCATTCCTGTGACAATGCCTAATTCAGATAACCCTGATGGATATACATTTGAAATTCAGACCTATAATGAATTGAATCCTTCACTTTCTGTTCTACCTAATGATTCATGGAGAAGGACTTTCAAAGTTGATGCGACAGCTCCTTTGAAATTAGATACAACACCAATCGATGATAGTTATGAAGCGGCAAGTTATGACCAAGAAGTACGAATTTTAGTTAATGATGAAGTTGGTAGTCCAATGTTCTTGAATCTTAATTATTGGGTCGAGGCAGATCATGATTTGAATAAAAATGGTTTGGCAGATAGTGAAGAATATGTTGTGACTCAAGTAGAGAATCTAACCGACGAACCCAACAAGTGGTTTTCTTCCACTATCGACCATTCAAGAAACCCGAATATGGGTAGAGTTTCATACTTCTGGGATGGTTTTGATTTAGCTGGAAACGGAATGTACAGTGAGTATATTGATTCTGAAGGTGAAACTCAAACTTATCAAACAACACATGGCTTTGAATTTGATGATGCAACATTTGTGACTCGTAAAGATTCAGTGGCAGTATTCACTGGATTAGAATGGGTAGGTCACTCTGATAACCAACCAGTTTACTCAGGCAAAACTCAAACTATCTCGTTCGGATTTGTTGATGAAAACACAGTTATCGACTTCGAACACATATCTCTTGTGTTTGACTTTGAGGGACCAAATCCAGAAAACGATGCTCAAAGGATTTCCTATTCTGGGTTGAATAATACTTTCTGGTCTGAAAGTGATTACATTTCAATTTCCACGTCCAGTAAAATGACTCAAACAATCAATTCATCAGGATTACCATTGATAATGCTTGACTTCGTGTTTAAGTTTGGTTGGGATTGGCCAGATGAAGAAATGAGTGATGTAATATTATTGTTCAAGGAGAGAGGTTCTCCAACAGATACTAAGATATTACTTATTGAACATACTTTCAGAGTCGAAAATGATTTGATTATTGCACCAGATGATTACTCTATTCTAGATATCAGTGAACCAAGAGTAGGTGAAGTGGCTGATGGGAGTAGAGTTCGTAATGACGACCGCTTATCTTTTAGTGGCAGAGTTATCTACGAAGGAAGCTCAATACCTGTCCCAAGAGATATTGGAATACTTGTTGAAGTATTTGATGGTGAAATGATTTGGAGCGATGGCTCACTTGGTGAAGATGGTGAATTCTTAATCGAAGTACCCCTGTCATCGGCCCAATCTTTGCAATCCTCTCCTTCGAGGACTTGTCTTATTTCAGTTACAAACATCCCCGGTAAAGGGGAAGATATGTCGAATCAATTAGTTTCAACCACTCTTCAAGTTGTAGTTGATGATTCAGCACCTAGAGTGGTTAGAAGAACTTCTCCACTAAATGTAGTAGATATTTCTTCTAATACAGATTTAACGAATTTACCGGTAGAATTTACAGGAATAGAAGATGCAGACTTAACTGGCTCAGTTCAAATTGTTCGTTGGGTGATTAAAGACTCAACTAAGACGATAACCATCGGAGCAGGCTCCTCCACACTAGGTATGCAACAGGAAGGGCAGAATGTGATTTGGTCAGGGACTGTCGACCTTACTGATGGTGATAGAATTACTCCACGCTCAGGAGATTACATCGGTTTCTATCTCACAGGTTGGGATGCAGCAGGTAATCAATTCCCTGAAATATCTAACTCAGAAGCAAGCCCGATTCCAGAATTGGCTTCTGATGACGATGATTTTGAGCGCCAGTGGGTAATATTGGGTAGTAATGGCCCAGAACTGAGTGTCAAAAGCATCTCATTATCTGACGATCATATAGCACCAAGCACAAAAGTCGATATTGAAGCAGTGATAGTTAATGATGGAGGTTCGACTGTAGCTTCCTTCAAGGTGGCATTCTTCGCAGGTGATAGTGACGAGCCATTCGATTCGGTTACTGTTGCAGGGATTGAGGAGAATGAAAGAATAACAGTTTCTACAATTTGGGTAGCAGAAGAAGTCGGCCGAATTAGAGTCGAAGCAGACTATGGGAATTATATTGTTGAAGTAAATGATGATGATAATAGTGCTGAGCATTCCGTAGATGTGGCTTATGGTAAATACCTAGGTTGGATAGATTCTCCAAGAGAAAACCCACTAACATGGATATTCGTAATAATCACATTACTTACATTACTGGTAGTGGTCTCAGTAGCCTCAAAGACATCTCTCGACTTCTCTAAAGGTGCTTTACAGGAAGACTTTGGTTGGGAAGACGAAGAGGAAGAATTCGAAGATTATGAAGATGAAGAAGAAGATGATGATGACTATTAATTGTCTATTATTTATCCTAAAGTATCTACAAATCCTCAAAAGTAGCGGGCATAAGGATACTCTGTAGGGGTGGGGAGAGTATGTCAAATGTATTTTCCCATCTGCATCCCAATCTTCAACTTTCACTAGAAGGTAAAGGCTGGACTGCAACACCAATCCAAGAAATGTCAATACCTGAAATAATTAAAGGAAAAGACCGATTATTAATCGCTCCAACCGGTTCAGGAAAGACTCTTTCAGCAGTTCTCCCAATAATACACAGATGTTTAGATGAAAATTGGGAACCACTTGCAATACTATACATTACACCACTAAGAGCATTGAATCGTGATATTGACCGTCGTCTCAATGATATCGCTGAATCAGTTGGCTTGAAAGTTGGAATCAGACATGGAGATACAACTCAAAGTGAAAGAACTAGGCAGACTAGAAAGCCGCCCCACATTTTAGTAACTACACCTGAAACATTTCAGTTAATGTTTACCGGTAAGAATTTGAGGGAATTATTGAAATCAGTTCGAGCAGTAATTATCGATGAGGTCCACGATTTAGCAGCCAGTGAAAGAGGCTGGCAACTCTCGATTGGCCTTTCAAGACTTGAAGCCCTTTCTGGAAGAAAGGTACAGCGAATAGGTCTTTCAGCAACTGTTGGGAATCCTTCCGAGGTATCTCGATGGCTATCTAATAACGGTGAACCAATAATTGCTACTGGTCAAAGAACTACACAACTTGTCGTTGATACCTCACTTCCATTACATGAAGATGAAATTGGCGGTATGGAGTTGGCACTACCTCCTCGTGCCCATGCTACATTCAGAAGTATGATTGATATTATCCGAGAAAGCCCACCTTGTCTACTGTTTGTAAATAGTAGAAATGATGCTGAAACAATCGCTAATCGTTTACAAAAAATGGCTCCGGATGTTAAAATTGGTGTTCATCATGGTTCCTTAGCAACTCAAACTAGAGTAGAAATGGAAGACCAATTACGTAAGGGTGAATTATCTGGTTTAGTATGTACTTCTAGCCTAGAACTTGGAATAGATGTCGGTAAAATAAGTAGAATAATTCAGATTAAGAGCCCTCGTTCGGTTGATCGGATGTTACAGCGAGTAGGGCGTGCAGACCATCGCTTAGGTGGCATAGGAATCGGTAATTTATTGGCATGGGATTGTGATGAAATTTCAGAATCAGCAGTAATTGCTGAAAAGGCGATGGAACATGAACTTGAACCGGTGGAATGGCGTAAATCTCCAAAATCAGTAGTCGCTAATCAATTGGTAATGATGGCCCACTCTTTTGGGGCTTATTCAATAGATGAGGCTACAGAAATTTTAACCAATACCTTACAATTTGAAGATTGGACAAGAGAAAAAACTGAGGCGATATTGACTGTTTTATCAGATGGTTGGATACTTAGGTTTACATCCAAGCCTGAAGAATTACCTTGGTATAGGTGGCCAAAAACAGTCTATGAACTGGCACGTGAGCAAACTAAAGATATAGAATTACCAGAGGATAGGCCACTATTTTCTATACCCGATGAAGATATAGAGCCACGTCTAAAACAAATCAAAGTGAAAGTACCTAAGAAGTATGAGAAAGGTTGGTTTTCTACTGCTGGAAGAACAAGACAATGGGTGACAAATCATCTTTCAATGATTCCAGATAAACAATCTTACAGAGTTAGGGATAGTGTTACTAGAAAGACCATTGGTTCTGTAGATGAAGCATTTGTATTATCTCTTAATGATTCAGGAGAGGACGAAGATGGAACAACCAGGAGATTTGTTATCGCGGGTAGAACTTGGATGATAATAGATGCTGATCCTGAGAAATCAGAACTTCTAGTAGTTCCAGTATCTGATCAAGCAAAAGCTCCTCAATGGGTTGGAGAACTGCCGCCAGTACCTCCTGATATCGCTAGAGATATTGGTCGCTTGAGGGGATTAATCGCTAAGGAGTTTGAGATATTTTCACCGGAAATTAATGGTTTCGATGAGATTATTGATGTGACACAGATATTTAATCGTCGAGAAACGAATGTTTCAGATTACCCTCTGAATGATTATGCCCTAGGGATGCTTTCTGAAGAAATAGGTAATCATGTAGAGAAAACAGGTAGTCTACCAACCGACCGAATAATGACCATTGAGGAGAGAAAAGATGCTTTGATGGTAAACTCTTGTCATGGTTCAAAAATAAATGAAACACTGGGTCACCTAATCTTAGCTATGGCTTCTACAAAGTCAGGCTATTGGGGTAGATTGATTGTTGAACCTACTAGAATCGGGCTTCAGGCAAGCCAAGTAAAGGCTGAAGATATCATTGGATGGCTAAAAAACACACCACCTGATGCTTTAGAGGGGATTCTAAGTGTGACACTCCCTAACTCTCGTCAAGTTAGGTGGAGATTCGCTCAAGTGGCCAAAACTTTTGGAATTCTTCGACATGGAGTTGACCCTAGGAAAATAAATCTTCAAGGTCTTTTGAAGAAATACCGAGGTACTATAGTTATGGAAGAAGTCCTTGAGAAGTTATTCTTTGAACGTATGGATTTAGAAGGTGCTAAAGATGTCCTTAGAGCAATACAATCAGGATTAATTGTAATTGAACTAACACCTTCAGGGCCTTTGGGCATATCTAGACGTTCAAGTAGAGACCTTCTATTACCTAACTGGGATAATGCAGCGGTTCGTGAAAAATTAAAATTGAGGCTGACCAATGAAAGAGCAGTATTGTGCTGTCTTAAATGTAAGTCAAAAAGACGTTTTAGAGTCGCTAAGTACCCTGAATTAACGGATGGTAAAAATTGTTTGAAGTGTAAAGGAAGGATGCTTGCTTGTTCTCGTGAAGGTATGGAAAAGATGCTTGAAACATGGGTCAATTCGGAGGATGAGGGTGACCAAATTAGAATGATGAAGAATGCGGAACTAGTTCAAAATAGAGGTTATGAAGGAATACTATGTCTTATGGCGAGAGGGGTTGGAGAAGCTACTGCTCAACGAATCTTAAAGAAAGTACCCCGCAATAAAGTGGATACTTTATTGAAAGCAATTCATAATGCTGAAATTGAGTATGCTAGAACTAGAAGGTTCTGGGGCTAAACAGCCTCTTCTTGTAAATTGATTCTCTCTGCAGCCTTAACAACATCTCCTTCATGCCACCAGTCAACTGCGATGAAGGTTGGTCTCTTACCATGCTGAGTCCAACACTCGTTCGCTCTATCTACTAAGAAATCCACATCATTAGCATCACCTGCTTGTGTTGGGTCTGCCAACCCAACTGCATTGCTGAGCCAATTATTCATGTGGTAAACAACTTGATTACCATCACCCCTAAGAACATCACAATTCATTTCAGAAGTACTCTTTTCGCCAAAGTTAGTAGTCCAACTATGGGCCAAGAAATCGTGAATCCAAGGATGGCTTGAATCTGCACCTTGTTCCCAAAAAACAACCAAGTTAGTTTGATCATCAATCAAAGTTTGAAGAGTTGGCCATGGTTCGTTCATTTGATGATAAAATACTTTGTCCATAAGGCCTGAATCAATGAATACCTGTTCTAAGTGGTCGGGTTGTACATAGTTTTCAACTAGAAGGGTGACTACATCCTGTGGTTCATCTTCCATTTTATCTTTCAGATTAGAGAGCCAATTAACAGCGCTAACATTTCCATACCTACATGGACTTGCGCCCCTAGAATCATCACCATGGCACAGTTTGACATTTCCAATACTTTCATCGTTTAGGGTTTCATAATGAGTATCTATCATGAAAGCTCTCATTCCTGCTTGCCATTGTGGATTAAATCCAGTTCTATGATTACTAGCAGGATAAAATATTCCATCATCTTCGGTGGCAAATGCGTTATGTGTTTCAGGGAATGTAACATTATCATATGTCCTTAAACATAGAATAATCATTCCGTTACACGGCTCACTAGGCTGTGGTTCTGGTTCCGGTTCTGGTTCTGGT
>TARA_B110001452_G_scaffold254510_1_pt1 | contig 12135 bp, 7 predicted proteins | sample TARA_B110001452 | Tara Oceans TARA_B110001452 (sample SAMEA4396971) | marine metagenome | biome: Polar Biome; feature: [DCM] deep chlorophyll maximum layer (ENVO:01000326); material: water (ENVO:00002006), including particulate matter (ENVO:01000060) such as... | depth 25 m
CTATCTTAATGCTACAGATGATGGTGATACTTTAAGTAATGTAATCATCGCAACAATTAATACTGCAGAAGCAGCTATAAATGATTTAGATGATGACCTAATGAATCAAATTAATACAGACAACTATCAATTACTTGTTACCTATGATAAAATACAGGCTGCTGTTCCACTTCTTAAAGTAGATATGATAGGGCATCTTAGTATTGATATTGACTATATAGATGCAGATGGAGACTGATATTTATTTCTATAAAGATTAACTGAGATTCTCCATATATTTGGAGAATCTTTTTTTTTATGATACTAAGTGTAAAAAAATATATCAACGCCTATACAGACTCCTCTCCTCTTGTAATATTTAGGATAGGTTTTGGGTTAATGATGCTTTTTAGCATCATAAGATTTTGGAGTAAAGGCTGGATTGAAAAAATATATATTGAGCCTTCATTTCATTTTACTTACTATGGTTTTGAGTGGGTTAAACCTTTAGGAGATAAAATATATATTCTTTTTATACTTTGTGCCATATCCTCTGCTTTAATTGCGATTGGGCTTAAATATAAACTTGCAATAATTACCTTTTTTTTAAGCTTTACATATATTGAACTTTTAGAGAAAACAATATATCTAAATCATTATTATTTCATCTGTGTTCTGAGCTTTTTATTAATTTTCCTTCCTCTAAACTCATCATTTTCAATAGATAATCTTATAAATAATAAAAAATCAAATTCTGTGCCAAGATGGACAATTGATAGTATTAAACTAATGCTTGGTATCGTATATATTTATGCTGGATTGGCTAAGATAAATTCTGATTGGCTTTTGCAAGCACTACCACTAAAAATTTGGCTTCCATCAAAATACGATCTTCCAATAATAGGCGAGACGCTTATGCAAGAGAATTGGGTGCATTTCGCAATGAGTTGGGGAGGAATGCTTTATGATCTACTAATCCCATTTTTATTACTTTACAAAAGAACAAGAACATTTGCATTTCTTTTGGTAGTATTTTTTCATGTTTTTACAAGAGTTCTATTTCCAATTGGTGTATTTCCTTACATTATGATCATCAGTGCTTTAATATTTTTTGATGCAAAATTTCATAAGAAGATTATTAATATTTTAAAAAAAATTATAAATCCAATTAGCAAAAGATTATCACAAATTAATATTCAAAATGTTAAATTTTATAGTAATAAAAAGATTATTTGGGTACTAGCTATTTTCTTTATTCTACAACTAACAATACCTTTAAGACATCTGAGCTATAATGGCAATATTATGTGGCACGAACAGGGCTATAGATTTTCTTGGAGAGTCATGCTTATGGAAAAAATTGGATACACAACATTTAAAATTTTGGATAATGATAAAAATCAGTTCTTCTATGTCCAAAATGAAGAATTCTTGACAAGCTATCAAGAAAAACAGATGAGTTTCCAGCCTGATTTTATTTTAGAATATGCGCATTTTCTTGGCAAACACTTTAAAAGTAAAGGATTTGAAAATATTGAAGTATTTGCAGAAAGCTATGTATCTTTAAATGGTAGAAGAAGTCAAATGTATATTGACCCAGAAATTAATTTACTTAATATTAAAGATTCTTTCAAAAATAAATACTGGATTCTTCCATTAAAATAATGAGATTCTTTAAAAACATACTTTTGATTTCTTTCCTATTAAGCTTTAATTTTTTGAGTGGTCAAAATATTATCTCAGGAAAAATAATCTCTTCAGAGTCTAAACAAGCTATTAAAGGAGTCGAAATATTTGAAAAAAACATTGGTAAAATAGCTCAAACAAATTCTGAAGGATTTTATGAGTTCTCAACTAAAAAAAATAATATAAGCTTAATTTTTTTCGCATATAATTATAATGTCTATGAACAAAAATTGAATTTTAATGGAGATACTATTATTAATAAAGAGCTTTTACCTCTTTCGAAGCAGTTGATGGAAGTAGAAATTACTCAGAGAAAACAAAAAATATTTGAAATTAAAAGACTTAATGATATTGAAGGGACTTCAATATATGCTGGCAAGAAAAATGAAGTAATATTAGTGAACCAATCAATGGCTAATCTTGCCTCTAATAATGCAAGACAAATATATAGCCAAGTATCAGGACTAAATATATATCAAAATGATGATGCAGGGCTACAGCTTAATATTGGAGGTAGAGGGCTCGACCCAAATCGAACAGCTAATTTTAATACTAGACAAAATGGGTATGACATAAGCGCTGATGTTTTGGGATACCCAGAGAGCTATTACGCTCCTGCTTCTGAAGGGTTAGAAGAAATACAAATTATAAGAGGTGCTGCTTCATTGCAATATGGAACTCAATTTGGAGGTCTTGTTAATTTTATAATGAAGAAACCAAACTTGGAAAAAAACACAGAAATAATTAGCCGTAATACAATAGGAAGTAATCAGCTTTATACCAATTACACAAGCCTAAGCGGAAGAGTAAATAAGTTCAGTTATATCTCATTCATAAATTACAAAAGGGGAAATGGATTCAGGCCTAATTCTAAATTTGAATCCTCAAATATATATACTCACATAGGTTATGAACTTAATAGCAAATTAAAATTATCTACAGAAATAACTTTTCTGGATTACTTAGCACAGCAAGCTGGGGGATTATCTGACATGATGTTTAATCAAAACTCCTTACAAAGCAATAGAGAAAGAAATTGGTTTAAGGTTGGATGGCTACTATACAATTTCCAGGTTTTTTATACACCGTCGAAAAACAACTCATTATCACTTAATTTATTTGGCCTAAAAGCAAATAGATATGCTCTTGGATTTAGAACAAACAGAGTTAGTCAGATAGATTCATTTGAGGAAAGAGATTTAATAAAAAGTGATTTTAATAATTTTGGTTTTGAAGCAAAATACCTAAAAAAATATCTTTTAAATAATCATCAATCAGCATTTCTGATTGGAACGAAATTTTATAAAGCAGATAATTATAGCGAGCAAGGGCCCGGATCAGATAGTATTGAGCCAGATTTTAATTTTGATATTTCTAATTATCCAAACTATAATAATCAATCAAATTATAGATATCCAAATCTAAACATTGCATTATTTGGAGAAAATATCTTTAAAATTAATAATAGTCTTTCAATCACGCCAGGCATAAGATTTGAGCACATAAAGACTGAAAGCATAGGGTTTTATAAAAAAATAAATCTAGATGGGGCTGATAATGTTATACTAGATAGCACAATATATAATAACAATAATAATGAGCGTAAATTTGTATTATTTGGAACTGGATTAAGCTATAAAAAAGATGTAGAAATCTACGGAAACATTTCACAAAACTACCGCTCAGTTACTTTTGCAGATATAAGTATAATCAACCCTGCATTTGTAATAAATCCAAATATAAAAGACGAAAAAGGTTTTACAATTGATTTAGGAATAAGAGGAGACTTTAAAAATATCTTTTCATATGATATTAGTGGCTTTAACTTATTTTATAATGACAGAATTGGTTTTGTACAAAAAGAGTTTGAAGATGGAAGTGTTAAAAGTGAAAGGGGTAATGTTGGAGATGCAAAAATATATGGCCTTGAAACTTTAATCGACATAAATATTAACAAATTAATATCTGAAGGTGATAATAATATATTCACATTTTATATAAACACATCATTTATTAACTCGGAATATGTTGATTCTGACAAAAATGGGATCATTGGTAATAGAGTTGAATTTATACCTAAAATAAACTTAAAGTCTGGGATTAGATTAGGGTATAAGAATATTTTAACAAATCTACAGTTTACTTTTTTGTCAGACCAGTTTACAGACGCCTCTAACGCCGTAGAAAGCAACTTAAGTGGAGTTATTGGACAAGTGCCAGCCTATAATGTATTAGACCTATCAGCCTCTTATAAATATAAAAAACTTAAATTTGAATTTGGAATAAATAATATGCTAGACAACAAGTATTTTACACGTAGAGCAACTGGATATCCTGGGCCAGGAATAATCCCCTCACCAAATAGAAATATTTACACTACAATAGAAATTAGATTATAAATATTGATGCATAATAATAATATAATATTCTTTGATGGAATGTGTAACATGTGCAATTCATTTGTAAACTTAATTATCGTAATGGATAAGAAGAAAAAGTTTTTATTTTCTCCCATTTCTGGTAAGAAAGGGCAAGAGATAGTTAAATTATATGAGTTAAATAATAAGAAAATTGATTCAATAATTTTATTATCAAATAATGAAATAAAAGTAAAATCAGATGCTGCAATCCAAATAATTACATCTCTAAATATTTTCTTTAAAGTATTTTTTATTTTTAAAATTATACCTAAAATCTTTTTAGATTTTATCTATGATTTTATAGCAAAAAACAGATATAAATATTTTGGCAAAAGAAATTCGTGCTCTATCCCAAAGAAAGAACATCTTTCTAGGTTTATAGAATAAGCTTAAATTTACATTTTAAAAACAAACTATTTGGCTGGTATATATATTCATGTGCCCTTTTGTAAACAAAAATGCAATTATTGTAATTTTCATTTTTCAACTAAACAAGATAATGTTGAAGAGTTAGTTAGTGGAATGATTATAGAATTAGATCAAAGAAAAAGCTATTTAAAGACAAAAAAAATTGATAGTATATATTTTGGTGGCGGAACTCCATCAATAATTGATGTAAAACACATCATTAATATAATAGAAAAAATCTACTCTTTATTCGATGTTAAAAAAACTGCTGAGATAACTATGGAGTTTAATCCTGATGATATTAAAAAAGAAAAATTGAATAAATTAAGGCAAGCAGGAATTAATAGGCTGAGTATTGGAATACAATCTTTTAATAATGAGGACCTAATTTTCATGAACCGAAGTCATAATGCTAAAGAAGCAATTTCTTCTATTAAATTAGCTAAGGAGTGTGGCTTTAATAATATGAGTATTGATTTAATATATGGAGTGCAAAATCAGACAGATAAAACTTGGAAAAAAAATCTAAACCAAATGTTTGAGTTGGAGATAGATCACTTTTCTGCATATGCACTAACCGTTGAGCCAGACACAAAGCTAAATTACCTAATTAAGAAGAAGAGAGTTCAGCCAACTTCTGAATTAAAAGCTGAAAATCATTTTAAAATTCTACAAGAAGAATCTCTAAAAATGGGATATGAGCAATATGAAATATCTAACTTTTGTAGAAAAAATAAATTTGCACAACACAACACATCCTACTGGAAAGACAAAGCATATTTAGGGATTGGACCCTCAGCTCATTCTTATAATGGCGAGAGCAGAAGATGGAATATTTCCAATAATTTGAAATATATAACTTTGATAAATAATAGCGAAAAGTATTTTGATGAAGAAAAATTATCACCAACACAAAAATACAATGAATATACTTTAACCTCTCTAAGGACTATTTGGGGTGTTAGCTTAGATTATTTAGAAAATAATTTTGATCAACACATTGTATCTCACTTTAAAAAAAATGCAAGAAAATGGATAGATAATAAAAATATTATTTTGGAAAAAAACAATGTGAGACTGACTAATAAAGGAATGCTATTTGCTGATGCAATATCATCAGACTTATTTATTATTTAAAATTCTTTTAAAATAATTTTCGTACTTATCCACGACTATATTCCACCTATAGTTTTCCTCAATACTTTCTAAATTTTCTTTAACAAACTTCTCTTTTTGATGGTATATATCTGAATTATTAAAAATTAATTTTAACGAATCAATACTATCGAAATATAAAGCCCCATTTGCAATTACAGATTTATTAAATTTATTATCATGACACAAAATAAAAGATTTTGCAGTCATTGCTTCTAAAAGAGCAGGATTAGTGCCTCCAACAGAATGTCCATGAATATATAGTTTTGAAAAATACCTAAAGGAATCTAGCTCATCCTTATTAAAGATTGCTCCCAAAAAAATGATAGTAGAATTCTTATATTTTTTAATTAGAAAATTTCCATATGTTGTATTAACATTTCCAATAATATAATAAGGGCTTTGAAGATCTGAAAGTAAATAAGCATCACAAATTAATTCAATATTATTTTCTGGCTCTAACCTTGCTATAGTTAAAAGGTAATCCTCATTTACATTTATATATTTACTGATTAGTGATTTATTTGGAATATTTATTTTTTCAGCTCCATATGCAATGAATTCTGATTCTTTTCCATACTGTTCAAATACATAGTTTTTAATACCAATATTATCAGCAACAATATAGTTGGAAAAATAAACTCCAAAACGTTCAAGTTTTCTAGTTATAAATCTAACGATTGGATTCCATTTTGCTCTTTTCCACTCTAACCCATCTAAATTAGTAACAATTATGTTTCCCTTTTTTCGACAAAAAATTATTGAAGGAGCTGCAGTTATTAGTCCTAGTTCAAGAATAATATCATAACCCTCTTTTATCGCATCCTTAAGACATAGATAGTCAAAAATAAAATTAGATGCAGAAGTTCCTATCTTATTTTGAGGACTGTAAATATGTTTAATACTAACCCCAAGATAATTATTGTTTTTATAAGGATGAAAATCTGGGTTGTATACTGTAACATTATGACCTTTGGCAACTAAACCTACCGAAAGCATTTCAGCACACTGTTCAAATCCACCATAATTATTTGGTATTCCTCTAGTTCCAAGTATTGCTATTTTCATAAAACTAATACTTCTTCATTTATTGATTCGACCAATTCTTTGTATGAGCTGAGGCCGTTTTTTTTCCATAAGACCTTACTATCTTCTAAAAATAAAATTGTAGGAACAGAAGATGATTGAAATCTTTTTAGCATTTCAGGGTAAATATCTGCATCAATAGAAATTACTTTAAGATTATTAAAATCTGATTTTATTTGATCAATAATAGGTGACATTTTTCGGCAAGGACTGCACCACTTAGTGTAAATGTACATTAAAGTTGTATGATTTTCTATTATGTAATTAAGAGAGTCTAAATTATATATTACAGACTCTTCAGGCTCTTTATTAGTATATTCAGTTATAATAAATTTCTTTTCTTTCTTCCAAGAATCGAATCCACCATCTAAGTTAAATACATTTTTAAATCCATATGAGATAAGCTTCTCTGAAACACTCTTACTTCTTCCACTACTCTTACAATATACATGAATATTTAAATCCTTATTAATAATTTTTATCTTCTCTTCAAATTTTTCGCTATAAAAATCTATAAACGTTGCACCTTCTATGTGACCTTGGCTTATCTCACCAGCTGTCCTAACATCTAATATTAATGAATTTTCAGCATTATATTCTGCTAGAAAATCATTAGCCTCTAAATTAACAAAGGTTAATTTATCTTCATTTTTTTCAGTATTAAAGCAACTACTAAGTAAAAAAAAGAGAAAAATTATATCTAGTGATTTCATGTATTGTATAATAAGGTTAACAAATGTATGTTAATATGTAAAAAATTATAATATTTATTTGCTTGTCTTATACATTAGATTTGTGCCATCGTTGAAACTTGTTTTAAGTTGCATTTCTTTCCAGAGATATAATCATGCAACATTTAAAAACCCTCCATATGGAGGGTTTTTAATTTTATATCTTTTATCGTGTCTTTGAAGGTGGTGCGAACTTTACAGCTAACATAAACTCGTGTGAACCATTTGAATAGTCACTAAGATCTGAATTTAGGATATCATATGAATAACCAATCATATATCTATCTTGAATAGAATAACCTACCAAAGCTGCTATATCACCATTAGTTCTATAATCTGTTCCAAACCAAAGTTTATCATCATAAATTGCTTTTAAACCTATGTCCATTTGTGCTGGCATAGGCTCTACAGATTTTAATAAAACTGATGGCTCTATTTTCCAATTTTTATTTAATTCATGAGTATAGGCTCCCAAAACAAATATATGTCTTGAAAGGTTACCAGTTTGATCTGAAGTTAGTTTATCCGCAAAATCATTATCAAGTAAATTAAGATTACTTGTTAAAAGTTGAGGGATAGAAAGTCCAAGATACCATTTATCTGTATAAAGATTAAGACCAAATGTTGCATCTGGTACTGATTGAACAATAATATCTCCTTGCGTTAATGGATCATTAGTATTATTTACATTCCATCCATTTTTATCAATTTTAAATTGTGTGAAGCCTCCAGAAAGAGCTAAGGCAAGATTTAAATCTTTTTTAATTGTAAAATGATAAGCATAAGAAGCAGAAATTCCTGATCTACTTGTTGGCCCTACCTGATCATTAAACACTACACCTCCTAATCCAACATTTGCATTCTGTTTTCCATAAATACTTAAAACAGTTGTGCTTGGTGCATCAGCAATACCAGCCCATTGATTTCTTATACTTGTTCTAACTTGATAATAGTCATTCATACCTGCTGTTGCAGGATTAACTACGTAACTATTCATCATGTATTGTGTTATTTGTGGTAGTTGTTGAGCATGTATTACTACACTAAGAAAACAAGTTAAAGCTAAAAGAGTAATTTTTTTCATCATCATTTTTTTTATCTTAAAATTGTAATTGGGCCAGTTTGTGGTTCGTCACCATTGTTTAAATCAATAACATAGTAATAAGTACCCACAGCAAGCAATTCTCCCTGATATGTTCCATCCCAAGGGATATAATTTGTACCTCCAGAACACTCATGAACTACTTCACCCCATCTGTTGAATACTTTTACCATTCCATCTGGATAACTATTAATATCTAAAATCTCCCAAGTATCATTCATTCCATCTCCATTAGGAGTAATTGCATCATATGGCATAACTCCTACAACTATATATATGGAATCAATACCTTGACAACCTGCTGAATCTACATTCAAAGTATACCAAGTTGACACAATGGGATCATCATAAAAACTTTGATTATTGTTAGTTTGATCATCCCATGACCACTCCCATGTATCACAGTTATTATTATTTGAAAATAATTCTATCTCTTGTCCAAGACTGATTGTAGGGTTTGTTCCACTAGCTGAAATATTAGATGAAATCATTGTCTTAACATCATTTACATTAACAATGGCTTCAACTAAATAAGGAATTGCACAGCTAGGATCAGTAATCTCCAAAGTATATGTTGTAGTTATTGCTGGACTCACTTCTCTATCTGACTGAGCAAACCCATCAAGCCAATAATAAATTAGTCCAGGTCTTTCTTCAATATTTATAGTGAGAACTTCACCCAAACAGATTGATTCATTAAAGGTATTTAAGTTTCCTGGTAAGAAGACATTACTTACTCCATTAACAATTGTTGAAGAAGAAACTTGGCAACCATTATTATCTAAAACTTCAACAGTGTATGTGCCTGGTGTTAGTCCATTAATTGATAAAGTATTTTCTCCGTTGTTCCAGCTGTAAGTATAAGGGAGAGTTCCTCCCAAGACTGTTGCACTTGCCTCTCCATCATTTAAAGCACATGTTTCATCAATTGAATCTACATTTATTACAAGTGGATTTGTAGGCTCACTTATATTAATAGATTCACTAAGAATAAAACATCCATTGTTATCAGTAACAGTTACAGAATAAATATTTGGTGATAAACCTGTAGCAGTTTGAGTAGTTTGACCTCCAGGAGTCCATAAGTAGTTATACGTAGGTGGTATTCCAGGGTTTGGCGTTCCTCCAGAAGTATTTACAGTAATCTCTCCATCATTGAAACCGTAACAACTGATATCTTTTTCTTCAACAGTAATAGCTAACTCTGTTGGTTGTTCTAATAATATTTCTGTTGTGTCAAGACAACCATTAATATCTCTAGCAACTACAACATAACTTCCCGAAATTAAATTAGAATTTAAAGAGCTAGGATTCCAATTAGTTGAGTTATTCCAGTAAAACTCATCTCCACCATTTCCCCCAGTTACACTAGCATTAATACTTCCATTATTTCCTGAATTACATAAAACATCTTCTAAAATTGAAGCTGTTACAATTAACTTCTCCGGTTGTGATAATACATAAGAAACTGTATCGTTACAGCCTTGAGAATCGGAAATAATACATGTATAGCTTGTTGTATTTAAGATATTATCTACACACAATCCAATAGCCTGTAAGCTAGTCTGTAAAAGTGTGTCATTCCATTGGTAACTATACTCTGCACTTCCGCTAGAGCTCAGATTAGGTATTCCGCCCGAAACTAATATACCTATCTCTCCATCACAAAAATCAAAACAACTAACTTCATTTGTAATATTCATGTCTACAACAGCACTTAAAGCATTATTATTATTTATTGTAAAGCTAGAGTCTGATATACAATTATTTTCATCAGTTACACTTATCGAATATATTCCAGCAGAAAGATTACTGAGTGAATATGTTGTTTCTCCACTATCCCATAAATAAGAGTAAGTATTGGCTGATCCGACACCTCCATACACTGAATCAATTAATGAAGCATTGTCTAATCCATCACAAGTTATATGGTTAGCTATAAAATTATGCTCAATCGCTGATGGCTCAAGAAATAAAATTGATTCTTGATAAACACACCCATAGCCATCCTGAACAACAAAACTATATTGACCAGCAGTTAAATTTGTTACGTTACTGCTATATGAAGATACTAATGTATCATTATTACTGATACATGATTTTAGATAAGGAGCAATTCCTCCGCTAATAACAAAGTCTGCAAAGCCTGAGCTATCCCCATTACATCTGATTTGGTAATTATTCCAATCAGAAATATTAACGTCAACAAATAACTCACTAGGCTCATTAATAATTACAATATCTTGGCCAACGCAGTTATTTGCATCAAAAACCTCTACTGTTATAACTCCAGCGCTAAATCCATTAAAATATGAGGTGTTACTGTATTGAAAACCACCATTAACAGAATACGTATAAGAACCAGTCCCCCCTGACGCGTTAATAGCATCTATTGAGCCATTAGCATCACCAAAACACTGAATATTACTAAAAATAGTTGTATCAATGTATAAAGAGTCTGGCTGTGTAAGATTAATTGTATCTCTATCAAAACAACCTTTATTATCTTCTACGTATATTATATAAGTCTGAGGAGAAAGACTAACAAAGCTATTTAAAGATTGCAAATTAAAGCCATTAGTATTAGAGTACAGGTATGGATAGTTTCCTCCTGATGCAATGATTTCTAATGAACCATTGTTTGCTCCATAACAACTTACATCATTAATATTTAAAGAGTCAATTGAAATATCAAATAATGGAGATAAAATTTCCACACTGTCAATTACTTGGCAAAGGTTAGCATCCGTAATTACAAGATGATGAAATCCGGAGGATAAATTATTTGCACTAGTTAAAGTACTTCCATTATCCCAAAGATATGAGTATGGGGCAAGACCACCACTAACAAAAACAGTTGCTGATCCATTAGACCCATTTAAACATGAAACAGAATCTCTAGAATAAGACGCAATAATTTGTAATGGCTCATCTACAATAATATTGGAAGTATCTGAACAACCATTAGAATCTGAAACAATTACACTATAATTTCCAGCACTAACTGTTGTCTCTGTTTGATCAATACCTCCAAATGACCAATCATAAGAATAATTTAATGCACCTCCTCCAACAGCTACTGAAACAGACCCATCGTTAGATCCAAAGCAGCTAACATCTGTAGAGCTAATTGAAGTAATAATTAGACTATCAGGCTGAGATATTGATACGAATCCTGATGTATCAGCGCAGCCGGCACTATCAGTTATAATTACATTGTATGTTCCAACAGATAATCCTACAGCTGTTGATGTTGTTTGATTGTTTATATCATTCCAACTATAAGTAATATTTGGATTTCCTCCAGAATGTACTACTGTTAACTCTCCGTCAATATTTCCATTACAACTGATGTTCTGAACATCAATATTTAAAATTTCAAGAAGTTCAGGCTCATAAACAAAAATTGAGTCATTATCGATACATCCAATAGAATCAACGACAGTTATATAGTAAAAAGCTTCACCACTTGGCCCAAAAGGAGTGCCAGAAGGAACGAATGAATTTCCACCATCTGCACTAAAATTGTAAGGGGGTGTACCAAAATCTGCAGAAGTAAACATCATGC
>TARA_B110001452_G_scaffold112535_1_pt1 | contig 12114 bp, 10 predicted proteins | sample TARA_B110001452 | Tara Oceans TARA_B110001452 (sample SAMEA4396971) | marine metagenome | biome: Polar Biome; feature: [DCM] deep chlorophyll maximum layer (ENVO:01000326); material: water (ENVO:00002006), including particulate matter (ENVO:01000060) such as... | depth 25 m
CCTTGGGTAGGTTGAAGAGGGAGGGCATGACCTCCGGCGGGGCGTAGGCGGACTTGCTCGCAAGCTTGCTGCCTCCTGACCCCGAGAACGAGTGGAGGTCGTGGTCGTTCTTGGGGTTTGTTGTCTGCAGCTTGTTGATCATCTGGCACATTTGCTGCTGGAGCTGAAGCGCACGCGCCTGCGCGCCGCTCTCCTCCGTGTCGGCTCCCTGTTGCACGGCCCTGCTCTCGCTGTCAAAGAAGAGGTTGCCAGGGTCCAGCGCACTCGCGTCCTTCTTGCGCATCTGGGTCACGATGCGCGGCCTCGCGCGCGACGCCTCCGCCGTGATGGCGAGCTCCGTGAGCGCCCCCACAAACGACCCCAGCTCAAAGACGGCGGCAAGCGGAGAGTTGACGTTGCCCACTGCGTCTGGATGCTGGCGGACGACGACGCGCGCCTCCTCGTCCTCGCGCGTGCCTTGCCCAGGGGCGTTGGAGTATACCAGATACTCTCGCTTGTAGCCTTGCCTACCGCCCATGTGGAAAGCCACCTCGTAGCTCCCGAGTGTGGGTACCATGGGGATGATCAGGGGAGGCGCCACCGGGGTCTGGTCCACGGCCTGCTTGGCCTTGGACCCCCTGCCGCCCTTGGCCGCCGGCGCGGGCTGCGCAAGCTTGCGCCTCTTGGCGAGTAGAGTGGACCGGCGAAGATCGTCCTCGTGTTCCTCGTACGAGATGGCCACGAAGCCCCACTTCAAGAAGGAGTCGATGACGTCCTGAGCAAACGGTATCCAAACTTCGTTGAGATGATCCTTGAACGCCGGTGTGAGATCCACGTCGTCGCCCTCCTTTCTAAGACTGATGCCTCCAGAGAGCAGCTGCCCAGAAAGGACCGTACGCGCCGCCTGCACAGCGGGGTGGCCTTGGAACATGTGCTCGAGGGCGTATACCTGATCAAGGTTCATGCGCTTCTCGCCCATCTCACTGTCGTGCACTCCCAGCGAGTTGGACAGCAGGCCCGGTCGCGGCTTGACCGCGGCGGGCCGTCGCTGGCCAGCCTCGCGCAGACGGGTGCCCGAAGCCATGGTGCGATTCTCCCTACCCTCGTGTGGCTGGTGCACAGTTATCAAGGCCTCGCGGTACTAGATAGCGGCGTCTATGTCGATATGGTATGGACACAGAGCAGAAGACAAGCAAAAACTGCCACGATTTCGTAGGATGCTCGAAGGAACGAGCACTTCCGACCTCACGTTCAGCGAGATACGAAGTGGCGATAAGAGCAAGCTCCTCACCGCCGACACCACCCCGTCTGCCGAAACCGTCAAGCCAAAGGCGTGGTATGAGAAGCTTAGCCTCTTCCAGCTCGCGGCGATTGCATTTCTCGTGGTGTCGCTGGTGGCCGTTCCGATTATAGTTGCATTTGCCGCGGCGGGTGGCTCGAGTCCACAGTCGCCCACCCCTTCCCCCTCGCCGCCCCCGCCACTTCCTCCAGCACCTCCTGGGTTGGTTCACACACCGGCCGTGAAGTTCAAAACTGTTGTGGCGGGGACGGTTGCCTCGTTCAACCAGACTGCGTACAAGGCCGGACTTGCCAGTCTGCTCACGGGCGTGGATCCAAGCGACATTACGCTGGCGGTTTCGGCAGGAAGCGTCATCGTGGACGCCACCATCGTCACCGGTGGCGACACGAGCCAGGACCGGGCCATCCTTGAACTGTCTCCCTACAACATCTCCGCGCTGTCGACGGCGCTGGGAGTTGTGGTGGAGTCGGTCGCGACACCGGTGAAAACGACCGGTTTGGTCGAGGACGCGTCTCCTCCGCACACACCCCCGTCCGTGACCGCGTCGCCACCGCCTTCCTCCCCTCCCACACCCCTAAACTCTCCTTCTCCTTCTCCTCCTCCCCCCGCAACCACACACCCACCACCGGTACCGTCGCCATCCCCGCCACCACCGGCTGGAGACTGTGCGTGGGACGAGACCATGATCGTGCACTCGACCGATTCAATCGTCATCGCAAGCCACGACAACAACGGCAACGACCCTGCGTCCAATACCAAGTCGGGAGGCCAGACCGCGCGCTGGATAGCAGGAGGCGGGCTCGGAGAGGGGGTGACGTTGCAGTGGGACATGGGCTCGGCGACGCCGATCTGCTCTGTGTACATTGAGTGGGAAGGCGCATCCGCACACGAGTACCGCGTCGAGTCGAGCGACGACGGGATGTCGTGGATTCCGAGGGTGACGTACATACACCCCGGTCACTCTGCCAACGATGGCTCCACGCCCGCGTACAGTGTGCGACACCTGCTCCCCCAGGGGCTCATCGCCAGGCACATACGCCTGTACATGGTTAGCCCGCACAACATGTACGGGTACTCCATCTGGTTCGCGTCGGTGCAGGGGTCGGCCGGGCCACCGCTCCCCCCGTCGCCTCCGCCGTCTCCGCCTTCGCCCCCGAGTCCGCCTCACCCACCAAACCCACCAGCGCATCCGCCTCCTCCCCCACCTTCCCCCCACGTGCCACCGTCTCCGCTCCCTCCGCCTCCTCCCCCGACGAACCCGCCGCCGCCCAACCCACCACCCGCCGACTTCAACAACCCCGAGGTGGCCGGACACTGCATCAACGGGCACGGACAGACCGTGACGGTGGCGTCGGGCACGGCGCTCACCCGGTGCACGGAGAGCATCACTGTGGACGGCACATTCGTGGTTCAGAGCAACACCTACATCGAGACAAAGCGTATTCATGTCACTCCTACGGGCAGCGTGCAGGTCGGCACGGAGCAGGCTCCCGTGAGCAACGTCACCATCTACCTCAACCACGACGACTGCGAGAGCTACATCAGCAGCAGGGAGACGTGGGACTACACCGCCGACGCGTGCCTGGACAATGGAGAGATCCTGGTGGAGGGGAACTGGCACAGCCACGGTGTTCCCAGGACTGCGTGGACGCTGCTCATGTCGGACTGCGTCAACACTGGAGCGAGCACCGTCGACGGCCACGACTGCCCCGACATTCTGGACGGAAGCACCCTACCGCACCAGAACTTTGAAGGCTGTGGCTGTAGCCAGATCCACGTCGACGATTGCGACGGGTGGGAGGCAGGCGACCGCCTCGTGATCGCCTACAACCTGCAGCGCATCCCAGGACCGGGAACCCCTCGCGAGACCAAGGAGCACACCATCTCGAGCATAACGAACCACTCCGGCCCTGGCTACGAGGAGTGCACGATTACGCTCACCGCGCCCACGGACGTTCCCCACATTGGCAACAACGCATACAAGACGTTTGAAAACACACTCGGCGACACCATCAAGCTCCAAGCGGAGGTGATGAACATGGAGAGGAGCATCCACATTACGGGTCCGATGCACTGGCGCCAGCCGGACGAGTCGACGGGTGGACAGGGCATCGTCACAAAGGCGGTTGGGTCGGGGGAGGTCGCGATGAAGTGGCACCGCATGACCAACTGCGGGCGAGTGCTCATTGGGCAGTACTGCCACCACTTCCATCACCGCCACCAGGCGGGTGGCGAGATCACGGGGGTGGTCGTCGAACGCTCGGTGTCAAAGGGGATCACGGTGCATGGTACGAGCAACACTCTGCTCCACTCCAACGTGATCTGGAACCACAGAGGGGCCGGAATTTACTATGAAGTAAGCATCACCACTCTAACCCACTCTAACCCAATCTCCAATCTCCAACCCAATCTCCAACCCAATCTCTAACCCACCGGTGTGTGCGCGCAGAATGGGGCCGAGTTCAACAACACGGCGATGGGCAACGTCATCGGATGCGCGACCGCGTCCTACCCAGGCGGACGGTGCTCTCTGGCCGGTGGCGTCGGCACTCAGATAGATGCCGATTACAACGAGCAGAGCGGAATCTACTCTCTGTCGATGGCAGGGGCAGACCTCGTTGGCAACCACATCTTCATGATGGACAATGCGTTCTTTGCCAACCAGGCTCCTGTAGGAGGGTGGGGAAAGGACATTGCCGAGTTCAAGGTCACGCCCAAGGCGATGCCCCTACCGCGCTTTGAGTACAACGTCTTCCACGACAACAGCGGATTCGGATGGTACGCCAACATCCACGTTCCCCTGCGTGTCGAGATCGACTCCATGGGCTACATCACGGACTGGAGGCAGACATGCCCGTTCGACACGACTACCGGAGCGGATCACGGCGCGCCGGGATACGTCTCCCACCACATCGAGTACCACAACGACTTCAGCATGGGATCGTACGAGCTGGGAGACACGTCTTCCTACAACATGACGACCGTGGACGGTATCAAGGCGCAGTACTGGAAGGTGCGCGCGTTTTCGAATACACTTGTATCACACACACACTCACACAGGACCCGTGTGTTGTTGCGCAGACTTACAGACGCTCGCTCTTGAGTCGTCCCATCATGGAGGAGTGCGTGGTGCGCGCCACCGTGCAGGCCCCGGGCGGACAGGGCCTCGTGGAGTACAAGAACGTCAAGTGGGAGACCGGACACATCGACCTCAACCACCACTGCGCACTGGGCACGGGTGAGATCACGGGAGGGGTGTGCGCTTCCTCCTACTTCATCAACGGTGGCATGGGGAGCATGCGCGACTCTATGACGCTGGTTGACGAGGTTTCCAACCACGAGACAAGCCTGGTCGTGGAGCACGGACCTCTGGCGCATACGTTCTTCTCGCCGAATGGGCACCCAATCTTTGACCCAGACGAAGGGGCTGGGTGCTCACAGACCGACAGGTCGATCACGGCGGTCGGTACGTACTGGTGGAAGTGCCCAAGCGCGATGAAGATCCGCCCCCTCATCGTCTTCAGCCCCAACCGCGGCACGCTCACGGTCACGGACGCCACCGCCGGGCACCAGACCGCGCCGGTGCAGGTGCCGCATCGCAACACCAACATAGGCCCCGGATCGGGGTCCGGATACATGTACGCCCCTTCGGGAAAGACATGGGGGGTCGGATACACCATGCTCGTGCGCGATGGCGCCCAGCTCGAGATTACGATTCCGGACGACGTGCTATCCGCCGACACCAACTGGGCAGACTACTTTGTGATGCAGTACAGCGAGGCGAACTGGCCGGAGGCTCAACAGAGCAGCATCAGCGTGACCGTCGTCGGTGCCAACGCTGTCAAGTACGGCATGGCGGGAGGGCCTTTCACGATCAACAGCACGCACTCGCGGTCGTGGCTCCTTCCCTATGGAGGGATGATCAGCGCGAGTGGCGCTTGGTACGACGCCAAGAAAGCAGCGGGCGAAGCGGACACGTGGGAGGCGGTACCCAGCTTCCTTAACGCGCAGGGATACGAGACGGCGAGGCAATCGTTCATCGGGGGGGTCACGACATGGTTGCAGTAGCAGTAGCCCTGTGGATAGCTTCATAACTAAAAGTCTTCCGCTAGATATCAGTGTAGAGCGAAAGGGGCGGTGGAGGTGTGCCGAAATACGTTCCACTCCATGAAGACCCCTTTTCTGTGGGTGTGGGCATGCCTCATTGGCTCGGTCGTCTCCACAAGTACCGCCGCGGACGGAGGCACGTGCTCCGAGGACGGGCGCGCCACCAAGTATGACTCGTGCCCTCGATGTGGATGGAAGATTCACGCACCCAAGACGCCCGGGCAGTACACACTCATGCGCAAGTACGAGACTGTGCAGGAGATGCGCGACGGGTGGGTATGTACGTATCGGCGCCTCGAACACGCCCCTCCCCCCCGGCCGATGCATATACTTAGCGGCCGTGTCCCCTCCCCTGGCAGGTTACATGGGCCAGACGGGATACCCGGACCCCGCGACCGTGTACACACAGCCCAGCTTTTCGGAGCGCTTTGGGCGCGGCTACTTCTGGGACACCGGTGAACCACCTCTACACCACGACACGGCGGGCCTGCCGTGGATGACCGATCCGACCGCGGGCATGAACAAGTACGACATGGGATGCAAGTACCTCAACGACCTCCTAGTACCGCGTGAGGACCACAAGCCAGGCTTCTCCCTCAAGGCCATGCGACCTTCGTCGCTCGGTGGCTACGACTTTGGCCAGTCGGAAAACGAGGCGTACACGCTCCGTCTCGAGTCCAAGGACGTGGTCAACGGAGGTCTATTCGTCATCGACGTCGACTGGCTGCCGTACGGGGCCGGTGTGTGGCCTGCGTTCTGGATGGTCGGCGGCGATCCTAACGACTGGCTGACGCACCCACCCAAGACGCCGGGTATGGGGTTGCGCAACTACTGGCCGTACCGCGGTGAGATCGACATCATCGAGTACACCAACGCGTACACTGTGGAGGAGAAGACGAGCCACGGCTGGCGCAACCACGTCACCCTGCACACCGAGTGCGGCTGCCACTCCAACCGCAGCACGCCGAGCGGGCGCGGCGACCTGAGCGCTGGGGACGCGGCGGGTGGTTCCGACTGCTGTGCGGGCAACGCGTTCACCGGCTGCTCGGTTTCCATGGGCGAGAACACCGTGGGACACCCAGGGTTCCAGGGGGCGCAGTACGTCTGCGACTGGGTGCAGGACAGCCACGTCGACTGTTGGTTTTTCAACAAGAACGAATCGGGCACGTACGCGGCGGACGGCACCTTCGACTTCCCCGAGAGCAACTGGGCCAACCCTCCAGCCGACGCGCAGCTGGCGTATCTCACTGTCACTCTCAGCTTCCAGGGAGGCACGGAGGCCAACGTGCCTGCCACTGGTCACGCGCTTCTGCTCTACGAACCGGCCACGGGTGAGTGGGTCGGAACCTTCCAGCAGGACACCAACGACGCGACCAAGTACGTGGCCCACTACGGCGCAGTGCACCCTACCTGGACTCAGACGACGCTCACGTTTGCGACCCACACGTTCCGTATCCACGAGGCTGGTGACGCGGGTAGCTGGAACCACGAGCTCCCCGAGTCCAACCTGCACACCGACCCCGACGGTGGCGCGACCGACGCCGATTACACCATCACCATCTCACACGGCGGCACGCACACGATGGACATCCCGATCACCTACAACGGCCACGCGGCCGCCACGACGCTGGGCACGGCCGCCACCGTGATACCTGCCGATCCGGCATCTACCACCCCCCCACCTCCTCCTCCCTACCCGAGCGCACCGTACCATGGCGAGCAATACGGGCGCGTGTCGCCCATCGACTTTAGGAATGCCACGTCGGTCAACGTGGCCGACCTGGGACCTCCCGACGTTCGCCACGACCTCAGCCAACAGTGCCACAGCCGCCAAGGACCTCCAATCGACTACGTTTTGTCTGACATGCGGTTCCTTCTTAATACGGTGGTGTGTGGACAATGGGCTGGCAATCTTAAGACCACGTCTATGCCCGAGGACCCCGAGCAGATGTCCTACGAACCACTCTACGGTACAGCCGGCACAACCCCAGAGTGTGACGCCGCCGTGCGGAGCTACATCGGTTCCAAGATGAAGCGCACAGGCAACCGCGACTATCTCCACCGGCGGTTTGACTGGGACATTTCTTTCATCAAGATCTACACCTAAATCAAGGAGCACGCCGTCGTGTAGCCGGATCCGACGAGAAGCGTTCCAGCAGGAGCGGCGACCATGTAGCCGTCGTATTGGCCCATTGAGCAGGCGGTACCGCCGAGCTGGCACGAGCGTGTTTCGGTGGAGGGGGAGACTGACCAAGTGGGACATGAAAGGGTAGGAGGGAGGGGTGATGGCGGAGAGGGGGAGAAGACGAGCGCGGGGTCGGCGGTGGAGTCATCGCCGCCTCCGGATGCGACGACGACGAGAGTCACCACGAGTGTGACGAAAAGAGCCGACACGGTTGCACCGATTCCCATAACCGCGGGTACTGATAGTCCTAGCTGTGAAGCGACACCTTGTAAGATGCTTGGTTTAACAACACCAGACCCCCCTGGGTTGAGCGGGTTGAGCGGATCGATCTTGGCCCTGGACATGGGATTGTCTGGAATGACCTCGGATCCCTTAGGTAGATCCACCTTGTCTGCCTGTAGCTCTTCCCCCAGCGAAACTGTGTGGTACTTTCCTGTTGGTAGGAACAGCCCCGGAAGGCTGTCCTCATGAGTCTTTTTCATGTCACCCAGATGTCAGGGCGCTAGGTTTCTCTCCCTTCCATTTACCGTGATTGTCTTGGTTATGTTGGCGGATAGATGAGACACGCCTGTAGCACCCCCAACATCCATATTGCACACGAAGACACTGGTGTTGACGTCGACATCGACACACGGACGATCCCCCCCCCATCACCAAGGCCTACTCCCGCGACTGCTTCCACTACGAGATTCGACTCAAAGATGGAGTTCCATCTTGCGAGAAAGTCCCTTGGACAAGAAGCGGACTGGTGTGCCTCGCGCTCTGCGCGCTTGCGGGATTGGGTGCTTCCTTCACGGACCTGGGTGGTAGCATGTGATAAGGGTATTGCACACGCGTCTAAGCAAGAGCAAACTAAAGGCGGACGTGCGAGTCGCGATGGCTTCTACCAGGTACAGCACGCTGGAGTTCGACCTCAAGAAGGTGGTAAGGGCGGCAAGTCTGGACTTGGAGGCGCAGAAAAAACCGACCAGTACCGGGGCTGCTGTTGCGACATACGAGGATGGGAACGAGTGCTGTTTCGTGTTCCTGGGCTTTGGAGTAGTCTTTACGGCCTCCCTGTGGGACTACTACTACAGGCTGTTGAGACTGGGCGGGGATGGATGTCTAGCGATAATCGACGTTGTGGACGCCGCCGACATCATGATGAGGACGCTGCTGGGGATACTAGTGGTCCTTCAGCTTGTGGAGTTTTGGATGATGCGAACGCATCCCGACCCCGAGATGGACATTTTTGCGACGACGTATTGGTGTGTCAGTACCGCGAGCGTGTCACTGTACACCCTCGAGCGACTATGGGGGCGGTACAGCTTCCGCAGTCAACCACCGACGCAGATGGCGTCAAAGCACTCTGACAGCGTGGAGGACACGCTGCCGTTACAGATTATCAACCGACACAAGTTCAACTCTGTGTTCAACGCGTGTATCGTTACGGCGATCTACGTCTTTGTCGCGGTCTCTTTCAGCATGGTGTTCATGACACACGCTACGTCACTTTCCATGGGACCGGATGCTGTTGCCTTGACATACTTGGCATTTGCCTGGGCTACAGACGTGGTCTACGCATTCGCAAGAATGCCTCGCTTCCGTGACATCGCGACTCAAGGATGGGTCGCTGCAAACCTGGCGGGATTTCACACGCTACTAACCCTCGTGGTCCTAGGACCCATGGGAATCGTGTTCCTTGCACACTCGTCGGACGATGCCTTGTAGCCGTACGTATTAGCATAGCCAGCGCGTCCTCGTGGTTCTTGTAGAGAATTAAATTCAATCCTCCGGTGCACCACCCATGAGACAGAGGCACTGACGCCTGACGGACTCGTGGAGATTCTCGACGATCTCGTTGCCCCGGTGGCGGGCGTGGCACGGCTCCTGCCAGTAGAAGGTGGTCGTGCCAAACTGGGGCGGCGGGGTCTCCGACACTAGGGTAACGTTGGAAGAGTAGAGACCCGAGACGTCGTGAGAGTCATCCTCGTTCTTGAGGCAGAACTGGGTGGCCATGTCGAAGATGACGGCGGTGATGTCACGAGCGTACTTGCCCTCGCGGCCTGGCGGAACCTTTTGCCACTGGAAGCTCACCTCCCAGTTGTTGGGGCCCGGCGGCATGCTGCGGTAGCGCGGGCCCCAGTCGCCGCAGGCCATCTTGCCCACGTATAGCGAGTCCTTCTCGGTGATGCCAAAGGCCTCGTTGACACCAAGGTACTCTTCGGCACCGAGGAACTCGTGCGCGTAGGCGGCCGACTTTCCTCCCTCACCGAAAACATTGACCCCGTCGGCGCCGGACTTGACGGGAGGTTGCGTGGAACCCCGCTTCACTGGAAGATGGTCCATTCCATTAACGGCACCAGCACGCTTCATGTCTGTTGTTTTAATCACTGTTTGACAATCAACACGATGGCCATTCCACCACCCCCTAGTCCCGGCGCCGACGAACGTCACCGCTTCATGGAGATCCCACTCTCTTTCTCTTCCCCTCTGAGGAAGAGCTCCCTGCCACAGAAGAATAGGACGACTCCTCTTTCGGCTCCTCCTTGATTGGTGGCGGCACGGCCATGCTACCGCCACTCGCCACGATGGACTTCTCGATCTTCTTGAGCTCCTTGAGACCGTCGGCCAAGTCAGCTGCGTCCACGACCAGCCCCTCGAGTTCTTCCGCGAGCTCGTCGCGCTTTCCGTCGGTCGCGTTTTCCTCGTGCTCGACGCCCAGCTCTATGCGCGCCTCAGTCGCGTCGAGTATTGCGCTCTCGTTGTCGCTCTGGAAGCTGAACTCACTTGCGGAGGCGTCGCCGAACTCGTCGTCTTCCTGTCCCTCCTCCCCGCCATCCTCCCCGCCATCCTCGCTCTCCTCGCGAGACAGGGCGCTGAGGTACTCAGAATCGGAGGGATACTCCGGGTCCACAGTCTTTCCCATGAGAAGGATTTCCTGCGCAACAAGGATTGCCATTGCCTCCGTCTTCTTGTAGTAGGAGCGCACGAGGCAATCGATCATGTCACGCGCGGAGAACGGCTCGACCACGGGGAACGTCTTCTTGTACGACTCCAACGCCATTGTCGCATCGGCGACTATGGAGTACAGCATAGACGCCTCTTGAACCCATCGCAGGTACTGCTTGTGCAAGGAGTAGACGTGTACCGCTACCACGAACTCGACTTGGATGCCCGCCTCATTCTCCAGGCTAGCTATAAACTCGTTGAACCCCTCTTCTGCAAGGGCGGCGGGGTCTCCCGGTGGCTCGGAGGGAGAGTGCAGCTTGGCGTACAGAAGCTCTCCAGCCTCTCGAATGCTCCACTTGCTATCCTTGCAGTGCACGAGCACCTGATCGACTGCCGCCGCGTACTCACCACTGTCACTGTCCATGTCTCGGATGAAGGACATACCGTCGGCGCCGGAGGTCAGAGGGTTGGCGGTAAGGTTGTGTGGGACAGTGTCACGCTAAATGACAGTGTTTGCAACAGAGCTCGTCTGACGAGGTGTGCTATGGTCGACGACCTTACTTCTGTCCCGGCGCCGACAGATAAGTTCCCGTAGGCGGCCGTATGGCAGGGAGTGTCTTGTGCGACCAGATCGCGGGGATCTTGTTCCTCGGAATCCTCCTCTTCATCCAAGTGGGACCCTTCTACTACTTGATCACGCGGGAGGAGGAGGACTAATGACTGCCGTCCGCGACTGCTGTCTGTGCGCGAACTCCTCATGGGCCATGAAGCACGTGGTGTGGATCAACATGTCGGGGAAGACTGTGCTCGTCTTTGGCGGAGTCTTTCTCCTGGTACACCCGGTCGTGGACTGGTGGTCGCGTTTCGCCGGAGGTCTCAACCTTGTGGGAATGCTTTTCGGTCAGCTGTGGTACAGCTCCTACTGGACGATCGGAAAGGGAGAGGGGGTCGACCAGTTTGTAAAAGACTCCGGGTCTGCCCACCCCCTCACCGACTTCCCCTTTGGCGACGACTGCTCGATTGCCACGTCGGGGTGGATCTTCGCCGCCTCCATGTACTACGTCGCGTTCACCGTACTCTTCTACTACGCCTACACAAAGGAACATGAGGACAACACGCACGTCCTGTGGTACGACGTCGCCGCGTGCATCTGGCACGGGTGGGTCCTCCTGCTCCTGTGGTGGGCACTGATCATGCAGGTCTGCGGCCGCTCCACGCATACGTCCAATGCCAGAAAGACGGACTACACCTTCCTGGAAGGTGGAGACTCCGGGGAGGGAGTCGAGGTCAGAGAGGTTACGGTAGCTCGTTTATGAACACTATTTGCTATTACGGAGTAAACCCGATTGCCACCATTACGTGTGCGACGGCCACCGTGATACAGACACACCCAAACACAGACACGCTCTTGCACACGTCGTCGGAGAGCATGATCGTGTGCTTATCAGTGTGTTCTATAGCAGATCAAGTCGTGTTATCATTGGCACCTCCCTGTAGCTCGCCATACGCGGCGCCGGAGGTATACCGATCGACCCTCTAGCTAAGCGGTCGATCCTCTTGCCAGGTCCGGTTTGTGTCCAGTCCAAGAGGGTCGACTGGACGATTTCCGGAC
>TARA_B110001452_G_scaffold127304_1_pt1 | contig 12109 bp, 13 predicted proteins | sample TARA_B110001452 | Tara Oceans TARA_B110001452 (sample SAMEA4396971) | marine metagenome | biome: Polar Biome; feature: [DCM] deep chlorophyll maximum layer (ENVO:01000326); material: water (ENVO:00002006), including particulate matter (ENVO:01000060) such as... | depth 25 m
ATTTGATTGGCCCCATTTCCATTGATGATAAGCAACATCTCTTGTTGCATAAAGTGATGAACCATCACCTCTTCTATAGAAGAATTCTGTCTTGCCTTTTAATCCACGAGCACCAAGGTCGAGATAGCCAGCCCCATTATCTGCAGTCCCTGCAATATCCAAATTGTCCAGCGTTTCCATTAATTGAGACACAGTCCCATCGACGACGAAGTTGGATTCTTTCGTAAATGTCGAAAACGAGATACCGAGTCGCCCTAATGTTTCGAGCATACCATCAAGAACAGGAGAATATGCTTCTTCAAATGATTGGAGCACTTCCTGATCGCCATGTTCACTCGCATGAACGAGTCGTCCGATTTCGGATTCAATCTCTGCTTTCTTGGCCTCATCAGAATCAGAACGCAATATCTGAGCTGCTTGATACCAACGAACTCTTTGATGGTCTTCTTTGTGAAGCCAACGTTCTGAAGGTTTACTTCGTTCTGAGAGTAAAGAATTGACTTCTTCTTCAGAAAGATGTTCGAGTGCCCAGGCAAGAACGCCGACTTGCTTCCCCATATCATCAACATAGTACTCTGCACGTACTTCATCTCCATGGAGGCGATGTAATCGAACAAGAGTATCACCAAGAATTGCATTACGAGCCCTTCCTACGTGGAAAGGACCATTTGGATTTGCAGAGGTGTGTTCAATCAAGACAGAACGCAAGGCTGATTCAGAATTCTTAGTCGCATCTCCAACGTGAACCTTTCCTGCAAGAATCTGTTCAGCAAGCCAAACAGGATTTGCCTTGAAGTTCAAATAACCATTCACAGCACTTATCGATTGCAAGCAAACCAGTTCTGGGAATTCGTTTGCGATGGTGTCTGCAATCTGTTGTGGTGCTTTGCGTAGAATAGAAGCAAAAGCAAAACAAGGCAATGTAAGATCACCTTGATCAGATTCTCTGCTTGGTTGCAAAGCCGAAGCCCACATTCCATGTTCAATGCCTTTTGCAGCAAGCAATGCCTCGAGATGAGATTCAATTATCTGACGCAGTAACTTCATTTTGAAACCTCACATCATCGGATAGCGAAGGATTGCTGCGAGTCCAGCAAAGCCTAGAGCAAGTTGTGAACCTTCCTCTGTATCAATTGAAATGAAGACGACTTCACTGTTGGATTTTGATGCTAAATCCGAAAGGGCATCAATCAATGAAACGCTGCTTAACTCCTTATGTGAGTTATTACTTGCGTTACAAGAAGGGCAATCTGGCAACTCTTCGGTTCGACCCAAAGAAGCAGTCCATGTATGTTGACAGGAGCCACATTGAATTTCAACGGAGTTTTTCCTCATACTTTCAGAAATGAGCAAAGTATCCACTGCTCCTTCTTGAAGTGCCTTACGAATCATCATTTCCCCATAGGTTGCCTTTGGATGAGTTTTGATAAGTTCTGAAAGAAATCGAGTCATCATTTGACGCTCAGCATCAAGTTCGATTTCACCCATCATCGCACCTGCATTGCCAACCAATTCTCGAACACCAGATTCATTCGAATAACCAACATCAAAAGTGGTTTTTGCAATTCTCTTAGCGATCTCGTGATGGAAATATTCGTTTCGGACGACGAAATCCTTGGTTGCTCCAGGGCCTCCAATAATGATGGCCTGAATGTTCTCAAGATTTGGCAGCCAGTATGAGCAAGCATGTTCTGCTGCTCGTTTGAAGAAATTGTGTGCGGCTTCTTCGATCAATCGCTCGAAACGCTGAGCGGATTGACCACCTTGCCGGTGTTTGCCCATGATGTTCGAGACGAGGTGTTCTTGAACATGAATTCGCTTTCCAGAAGCAATACCATATGCAGCTTCTGCTCTATCGATCACAAACAGGCCGTAGGACCTCTTGTCAACAAGCATGTCTTCAAGTTGTGTTAATTCAAATACGGAGTCGCAACGATACCTGAATGAAAGCAATGATTGAGGTGGATCCTCAATAACCACAGTGGTTTGACGAGTCTTATTGTTACCAACAATGATGGCACCTGTGAAAAGAGCAATTCCTCTTTCACCGGGGTTTTTGAATCTTGAAAGCGAAGATATTGCCGACTCAATAGCACCTTGTACATTCTTTCGTGTTCCTTTGGATTTGATATTTGCAGCCTGCCCGTGCTCGTTTTGAAGGAGAGAACGAGCATCGCTGATTTGTCGATCAGGGGGGATTATGACCGTGACGAGTTCCGTTCCATAGCCCTTCATTTCCCGCAAGTCTTCCAAAGCCAATTTCAGTCGAAGACGTCTTGTCGCTAATTCAGCATCTTCCGACATACCTCTTCCCTCTACCAATGGGGTCGAACCAAGGGTTTTCAACCCTCGCCTAAGATTTGGATGGACAACGCCTAAGAAGCGCCATCATTAGGCAAGAACATGGTTGCACCAATCATTGTCGCACTCGGCGGTTCGCTCCTCTATGGAGACCATGATGTGAAGACATGGCTTGGACAACTGCGCCAGACACTGGTTCATATCGAAGGGAATGGACGGAAAATAGGAATCGTAGTAGGAGGTGGAAAGCCTGCAAGAGAAGGCATTAACATCGCAAATGAGGTCATCAGCGACCGATTCCGCCTCGACGAGATTGGTATAGCTGCAACTCGATTGAATGCTACAATCCTTCAGAAAATGTTGCAAGAAATTGGTTGTAAAGTAGCGCCTTCCATCCCAGAAACAACCTCTGAGGCTGCAACAATGTTTGATTCCTTCAACATCGTCATCATGGGAGGAACCAAACCAGGTCATACAACAGATGCGGTTAGTGTCGCCTTTGCCCGAGATTCGGGCTCTGCTCATGTCATTATCGCTACAAATGTCTCTCATGTTTACACAGCAGATCCGAGAAAGGATGAATCTGCTACTGCTATAGAAGAGTTGACACTGGACGAGTTAAGTGCAATCACAGGAACTGAATCACTCAAACCAGGACAAAGCGCAGCAGTCGATCCAATAGCGGTTCAATGGGCAAAAGATGCTCTATTGCGAATAGGAGTCCTTGATGGCCGAGATATCCGTCGACTTGAAGATGCATTAGAAGGTCGGCCATTTGAGGGAACCTTAGTTCGCCCGGAGTGAGATAAATGGTCGATGTAGAAGCAATTAGAAAGAAAGCAAAGAACATGCCTAAGCGTTCCAAGGCTCAAGCAATGACGCCATCACACAAACATTGCCGCATCTGTGGAATTGATATCCCCGGTAAATCTGAAGAAAGAGTTTGCAAAGTAGAGGAATGCATCGAACGTTATCAAAAAGACGAGAAAAACAAAGAACGAATGCGCAAATGGATGCTCATCTTCTTCGGAATATTTGCATTCATTACTGTTTTGCCAGTACTTTCAAGAATAATGTAAGTTCATTCATCCTTTCTGTGCCAGCCTTCTGGTAACTTCATTGGATCGAGGGGTTGAGCAGCTTTTACTCTTCGAACAATCTCTAAGCGTAGTGCATCAAGCCCAACTTCTTCTGTTGCACTCATTGTTGGACGCCCTTCTTTGTCATACAATAAAGGTAATTCAGGCATTCCTTTGGAACCAGCCTCTCTCCATGCTAGTTCTTCTTGCTGGACAATCTCCCATCCTTCAGGACGAGGTTTGAGAAGGTCTGCTTTGGAGGTAACAACGAGCATATCGGTACCCGGGAGCAAACGGTCTACGTCTTCAAGCAAATTCAACTGTTCTTCAAGCGGAGTTCCGCACGCTTCACTTGTATCGAGAAGGAACAGAACAAGAGAACCGATGTTCTCTAGGGCTGCAATGGCTTGTTGTTCAATAGCATTCCTTCGACTCATTGGCCTGTCAAGCAGTCCTGGAGTGTCCACCAATTGATGCACTAATCGACGATGAGTAAAATGTCCAACGTGGATTTGTTTTGTTGTGAAAGGGTAATGATTTACTTCCATATTTCCTGATGAGAGTGCCGATATGAAAGCAGACTTTCCTACATTGGGTGCACCACAAACAACAATACAAGGAAGCAGTGTTTCGATTTGTGGAAGGGCTTTGAGTGTTTCTCGAGCCTCATTGAGCCACTTAAGAGATGGTCCAACACGGCCAAGAATCGATCCTATTCGACCATAAGCTTCTCTACGAGCTTCATGCATAAGTTCAACCTGGGCTGTTCGTACAATCTTTCGTGTGTTTTGATTAGCAATACGTAGAACTTGAGTTCCGCCCCACTGAAGCATTGAAAGATGATGACGATAATCATCAGTACCGACACATGCTTCAATCATTGCAAGGTCAAATTGAGGCGAATGGTCCAATGACGGCCAAGTTTGAACGGTTTCTCTAAACAAGGTATCAATGATATCTGCTGCGGTTTGAATCATACGAGTCAGTTGTTTTCTCGTACGAAAGACTCGGTTGGGGTCATCGACTCGGTCTGCAGCCTTTCGAGCCCGAGAGAATGCTTTGTCGAGGACCTCGTCCTCAAACAGCACAGTTGGCAATTGACGCCATGTCACCTTCATAGGTACCCCATGTCATCCGGAGTGACAACCCTTGATGAACCCATCACATCAAAAAGACATGGATGTTGTATTTGCACATTGTTCATGTAGGGTCGGCTCTCAGAGGGAATCATGGCGAAAAAATCTTCAAAAATTGAACTCCCAAAATGGGCTTCTAACCTATGGAAAGAACTTGGTTCACCAGACTTGGAAAGCATACAAGGAATAACCAACGGCGATCTTCTAGAGCGACGAAATGGTCTACGAAGAGATGACCTCGTAGAAATCCAAATCGATGCGAGAGCATTTCTTACAGATTCAGAACAGTGGATTCGTGGCCGATTGATATCATCTGGAAAATCAAGTCTTGAAATCCTTGATCAAAGTGGATTCCGCAGATTTGTTTCAAGAGAATCAATCGTCCAAATTATTCTTGTAGCTCACATGCGACCAGCATACATCGATGACAAGGAACTCCTTGCTTTCGAAAGAGAAGATATGAAGCGTCGTTCAACACTTCATGAGAAGGTCGAGAAAGAGACTACAGGCAACGATGACGCACATCTCTGGGGATGAATAAATGAAGACCCCAGAGGGTTGGTCTGTTGTAGAACAATGCCTCATGCGTGAGTTCGAATTTGAAAACTTTGCCGAATCGAAATCATTTGTTGACGACGTCAGTACCTTGTGTGAACAAAAGAACCATCATGCAGACATTCACTTTGGATGGGGGTACGTCGTGATCGAACTCACAACACACGACGAGAATTCTATTACTGATATGGACTATGAACTTGCAACCTTGATTAATACCCTTGGAGGATAATTCATGGCAATTGATCCAAAGGGAAGAGCCAAGCCTGGGTATGATCGACATATGTTCATCTGTGGGCATGAACGGCCTCCAAATTCCTCTAGGCCGAGTTGTAAAAACCGTGGAAGCCTCGAACTATTACCACGTATCAAACAACTAGCTCGGGAACAAGGACTTTCTTCGATCCGAGTTCAAAAGTCAGGATGCCTCGATTTCTGTGAAAATGGAATTGCATGCGTAGTTTATCCTGAAGAAACCTGGTATCAATTATCAAAGGATATGGACATTGCTTCAATCATCAAACATCTGAAGGATGGCACTGTGAGTACAGCGAATTTGATGAAACTTGAATCTGAATAATCAAAGTTTCACGGGTCTTGTAGCACCGCATGCTTGGCACTTCAAGAGTGTTGTACGGTCTTGCTTTACAAAGACGGTATCTGGAGCAGAGCACTGGCTGCATTTGATGTAAGTATTTACATACCCGACGATTGCTTTCTTCAATCGCTTTGGTGGAATACGCCCCTTGAATCGAGCACGAGGACCGTCTCGGGAACCAGAAGTCCCCAATTCATTCAAAATGTATTGGTAAACGTGATTATCATCACGATCCATCATTCCAACGACTTCCGTGAAATTTCGTAGAATCGTATTCGAACCCTCAATCATGATTTGTGGCTCAGGGAGTCTCCATCGAGCTCGAGAGGAGATGTCCTGTGGAATGTTCTCACGTGCTCGCTTGAGAAGGGATTCATAGTCAAAGTCGCTCATGGTTCCTCCTGACACCCCTTTCTCTTCAAGGCTTTGGGTCAAAAATGGGCAAAGGCTTCATGGAGGGTGGCCTTCTGGAAGGAGTTGATTACAATGGTCTCAAGTATTGAAGAGTTGAAAACAATCGCTACAAACCTTCGAAAGGATGGTCTAAATTCACAACAAATTGCGGATGAACTCTCCCTCTCTCAAGATACAATCGCATGGCTCCTCACCGGTACAAATACTGAGCGACGTCCAACTGATGTTCAAATCGGTTGGCGTACAATCGGAGTTAGACCTGCCCGTATCACTGCTATTGGCAACATCATGGCCGATGTTGTCATAGAGGAATTCGATGAAGCTGAGATCGTAGTTGGAATATCAATTAATGGAATCGCATTTGCTCATGAAGTTGCGCAGGCACTTGATGTAGAAGTCGCAATACACAGAAATGTAGACGGAGAACCTGGAGCAGGTGCTTTGTCAAGTAAATATGGCCAAGTTGGAGGCGGTAAGAAGGTCGTCATTATCGACGATGTATTGTCGAGTGGCGTAACGATGAGCCAGACTATTTCTGCGATTAGAGCAGCTGGTGGAGAAGTGGTTCTAGCCCTTGTACTTGTCAATAAAACGGTTCGAAACGAGATCGATAACGTCCCTCTCCGTGGCTTGATACGCGCTGTTCCTGTTTGATTGGAGTTGAAAAAATGCATTGGTCCGATGTCGCAGCCAAGCGACTTGCAGAACGTGGTGAAAAGCACATCATCTCTACTGGAATTACACCAAGTGGAGAATTTCACATTGGACACTTACGTGAAATCCTAACAGGTGATATGCTTACTAAGGCTGCTCTAAAGGCGGGACTTGATGTCGAATTCGTTTTTATTGTCGATAGCGCAGATCCGTTACGAAAGGTCTACTCGTTCCTTGATGATGACTATGAAGCATATATTGGCCACCAATTGAAACAGATTCCACCACCGACGCCAGAAGGCAAACCTGACCATGAACGCTTTTCTAATGGAATTTCATATGCCGATCACTTTCTTGAACCATTTAAAGAGGCATTAGATCAAATTGATGTACGTCCAAGATTCATTGACAATTTTGAATCCTATGCTTCTGGTAAATTTTCGGAGATGGCTCGTATTGCTTGTAACAAAGCAACAGAAATTCGGGAAATCATCGAGCGTGTTTCTGGAAGAGAACTTTCCGAGGAGTGGTTTCCGTGGAATCCAATTGATTCGACAGGATCGATTGACGGAATAACAGTTACTGGTTGGAATGACCCCTATGTTGAATGGATCGATTCAAACGGCCAATCTGGCAGAAGTGACGTCACTAAAGGTGAAGGGAAACTTCCATGGCGCATTGATTGGCCAGCAAAATGGGCATGGATTGGCGTTACAATGGAACCATTTGGAAAGGACCATGGGGCGGCAGGCGGTTCGTATGACACTGGAAAAGAGATCATTGAACTATTTGGCAAACAAGCACCAGTCGACCTAACATATGAGTGGATTAGTCTACGAGGACAAGGAGCGATGTCTTCTTCATCAGGCAATACAATTGGGCCATTAGAAGCCCTTTCCCTCGTCCCTCCTGAAATTCTGCGATATCTCATAGCATCCACTAAACCGAACAAAGCAATTGAATTTGATACGGGAATGGGCCTTGTCACACTCGCTGATGAATTTGAACGTACTGCTTCAAGAGATTTTGCTATAGAACTGGATAATGAAGACTTGAGTAGACGGAAAAGAGTGGCTGTAGAAGATGCTCAAATCGCTGTAGAACTCTCAAGTATTTCTGCTTCAAATGAGGCATCACAAGTTACATTCAGGCATTTAGCACTTCTAGCTCAAACAAAATCCAATGACGGTGATGTATGGGCATCAATTGGAATTCAAGACCAGGTATCTCCATCCATGATAGATCGATTACACAGGATGCGTACATGGATCGCATCAAGGCATTTTCCCGAAGAGTTACGCATTACCATCCTAGAACATCCAAATTCCGAAGCATTGGCTCTATTCGGTGATGAAGAACGTACGATATTGCCACGCATCATCGAACTGTTCACGACATGTGAATGGACGAGCCCCGGAATTCAAGCAGCTATTTCTAACTCAGCAAAATCCATCGAATTGTCTCCTCGTGTGGCCTACCGTACATTGTACCTCACCATTATGGGAGTTGAAAAGGGGCCACGTCTGCCTGCAATCCTTTCTGAGTTGAATCGGGAGACGATTCTTTCTTTACTCAAACAGTGCCTTTAGGAAAACGCTCAAAGAACCACTTATTTTGAAACGTTCGACCCTAAGAATTCAAAAGAGGTCGTACTCTCCTGTTGAACATGGCAGGGGTCTATTGTCCGACATGCGAGGTCGGTGTAGAGGCTGCTGCAAAGTTTTGCTTATCATGTGGTCATGACCTTATAGCCCAAGGTCCAATCACTTCTACTGGGCATGATTTGAACCAACTTAAGGAGGTCATTAGGCACCGTCAGGACCTTTCAATGGCTGAAAAATTTGATATGATCGCTCGAGTTGAGGAAGGAGCAAATCCAATTACTATGGGAATTGCTGCTGCCGCTGATGATGGAGCAAATATTGACATCGGGCAAGCATTTGAGGGAAGCGAAAATGAACTAGTGTCCAAGAAAGACCACGAGTGGGGACAATCTCCAGCAGCTAACGCTGCTGTACGAGCGATTGTCAAGGGTACTAGTGGCTGGGATATGATTCAAGCAGGTACCTTAGACATGTCTGAAGGACTATTCCGCGGTGCTATGACACATGGTATGGATGCATCTACACACATTCACGATGTTGCAAGTGGAGAACATGAGGGAATTGATCCTGAAGCAATGCGAGCAATTCCAGTCCTAAAACCACCAAAGCGTAGTTTCTGCCCAAAGTGTGGGTCGGATATCCACGCCAATACAATGCTCCAATGGCGTAAGTGGAGAGAATCATCCTCAGATGTTGTTTCAATGCAAATGGAAGCAGCGATGGAAACTTCTCTTATCGAAGTTGCAAGCCATTACGTGAATGTGATTCAAGCGCTTAAAGATGAAAGAGATGATGCTGTGGCTAGGGCTGCAAAATCAACAGCAGACACAAACGTTGAGTCTCTTCGAGAGAAAATTGAAGCGGAAGTTCGAGCTGAACTTGAAACAGAAGAACCTGTGTCTAAGAAAGCAAAGTCGGATGAGGGCAAAAAAGCAGAAACTGCTAAGAAGGCAGCCCCTGCGAAGAAGACTCCTAAAAAGAACAAACCAAAATCGGGTGGAATGTTCGGATCCAAGAGACCAAAGAAGACCTATGAAGGCGAACCTGGCGGTAAAGCAGATTGGTTCCTCTCTGACGCATTGGACACAGTCTATGACCCACATGGTACTGGAAAAGCAGTGAAAGGCGCAACAATTCTAGCACGATCCGCAGATGGAAATGTTCGAGTTCGCGATGTTGTTCGTGCGTATGCATTACAAGGTAATGATGGAATTAGTGAACTCGCTTGGACAAGTCCTCTAACACAATATATCATCGAAGCATTCGATGCATGTTGAATTCAAATCACGAATATACCGTAACCAAAGGAAGAGGTCCGGTTGACATTTGATTCAGAATATGAACCATTTTTCAGACCTCCTGGCTGGATTGTTGGACCAATATGGGCTGTATTATACACGATGCTTGCGTTCAGCATATATTACACCATTATGAATCGAGACAAATTGGAACGATACAATTCTATTGTGTTCTTATTCTTGATTCAACTTATCTTGAATGTACTTTGGCCAAGTGTATTCAACTCGGCAGAATATCTTATCTCGTTAGTTATGCTTATTCTTATAATCGCTTTTTCATTGCTGTATGCAAATTTAACATTCAAACCGTTACCAACTGCCTCTAAACTCGTATGGCCTTACATCGCTTGGGTTACTTTTGCTGCATTAATCAACGCAGCCTACTATCTAGAGTTTAGATGATTCCAACACCAATCTCGCAGGGTGTGTCTTAAAGTATGATTGAAAAAAACATATTTTATGAACTATGAAAGCCTAACAATTATTCAATTGAAAACGATGTGTAGGGAGCGAGGGCTTCGAGTTAGTGGAACCAAAAATGAAGTGATCATACGACTTATGGAGCATGATGAAGGTTCTGTACCGCGAAATCAACAATCGCTTCAACCCCAATATCAACAACAATACATGCAAGCACCTCAACAAATTATTCACATTACCAAGACAAACGGTACTGAAGCTTTTGCCCAAACAATCGGGACGTTCATTGTCATTTACGGAGTATTTAGAATTGGAATGGCTATGTTCTTTTCAGCCTTTGATGAAGAAGTCTTTCTTTTTGAATCGATGCTCGCTTGGGCAATAGGATTCTTCTATATCATTGGTGGTGTGTTTACGATTCTTGGATATCGCAATGGGTTATTCCTGACATTGGGTGTACTCTTGGTCTCGGGGAGCCTTTCGATAATGTATCATGATGAATGGAGCCCCCTATCAGTTGGTCTCGATGGGACGCTTCCCATCGAATGGTCAATTATGTGCTCTTTTTCCTGCTCAATATTTGTCGCTTTGCCACTTGCTGCCGGATTTAATGATCTAAAGCCGGGGTGGCCCTTTGATGGGCCATCAGGTCACGAGTTAAATCGAAACACAAGTCAATCAGTTGCACAACACAGGGCTTCTCAGAGACCCTCACCTTCCCAAAGCGACAATAAAACTCTTCTCGAATGCCCTTATTGTTCAGCACGTTTCAATGTTCAAAAGGGTACTTCAGGAACTGCAACATGTCCTTCTTGCAAAAAGAAAGTGTCTGTATGAAGTGGTTGATTCTTCTCAAAGAGATTCAATGACAAGTGCAATACCTTGTCCACCGCCAATACAGGCAGTAGCAATTCCGTATTTGCCGCCAGAGCGCTTCAATTGATGAGCAAGGGTCAGAGTCAGACGAGTTCCTGTTGCAGCTAGAGGATGACCTAATCCAACAGCTCCACCGTTGACATTGACCTTCTCGATATCTAAGCCGAGTTCTTTGACGCAAGCAACTGCTTGACCTGCAAACGCTTCGTTAATTTCCCAAAGATCGATATCATCGACTGAGAGACCTGTTCGTTCCAAAGCCTTTCTTGATGCTGGAACTGGACCATAAGCCATGATTGCTGGTTCCAATCCTACAATACCCCATCCTACGAGTCTCGCAAGTGGCTCATCCCCATCTGCTGCTGCTTGGGAAGCGGATTTGATGACAACTGCCGCAGCACCGTCAACAATCCCAGATGCGTTACCTGCGGTAACAAGTGATTCTGGTCCGAATGCAGTTGGTAATTTCGCCAGTGATTCTTCAGATGTATTGTGTACAACGTGATCCTCATCCTTAGCCGTGATAATCGTCTCGCCTCTTCGTGATTTAATGACAACATCAACAATTTCTTCTTCAAAGACTCCATTCTCTATAGAAGAAAGAATTCTTTGATGTGAACGGGCTGCAAATGCATCTGTTTCTTCACGAGTAACACCCTTTCTGGCACATATCTCATCGCTGGTTTGAGCCATGTATTTACCGCAAGTCATATCCTGAAGGTTTGTCATCATGTAATCCTCTACAGGAGGGGAACGACCAAGTTTCCAGCCATCTCGAGCACCACGAAGTACGTGCGGGGCTTGTGAAAGGTTCTCCATACCACCAGCAACAACTGTTGAAGCTTCATCGAGCATGATCATTTGAGCACCCGTCACAATTGATTGTATACCTGAGCCACAGATACGAGAGAGTGTTAACATAGGTACTTCTTGAGGAATTCCAGCTTGCAAACCCGCATGTCGAGCGCCGTAGATTGATTGGGAACATGTTTGAAGAGCATAGCCCATGACCACATGGTCAACGCTTGAGGGATCAGTATTGGTCTTTTCAAGAGCTCCTTTAATAGCAATTGCTCCTAATTCTTGAGCACTTACAGACTTGAGAAGTCCCCCTTGCTTTCCATCTCCACGCTTTCCTCCAACCCATTCACAAAACGGTGTTCGAGCGCCGCCA
>TARA_B110001452_G_scaffold6496_1_pt1 | contig 12105 bp, 15 predicted proteins | sample TARA_B110001452 | Tara Oceans TARA_B110001452 (sample SAMEA4396971) | marine metagenome | biome: Polar Biome; feature: [DCM] deep chlorophyll maximum layer (ENVO:01000326); material: water (ENVO:00002006), including particulate matter (ENVO:01000060) such as... | depth 25 m
ACCACTCATCATTCCCAATAATGCCCCCATATCTAATCCGCCTCCACCACCGCCTCCACCACCTCCGCCTCCGCCTCCGCCTCCGCCTCCGCCTCCGCTATTTGATTGTTGTTGAGATTGGTTCTTATTCATCATTTGATTTATTATATCTGGATTACTCCCAACAGCATTTTCAAATGATGGCATAGCAGATTTAAATATGTTATTAGTTAAATGGAACATAAATGCACTTCCACCGAGAGTTAATAATAATTTAATTTCTGGGGCAATTTTTCCTGTGGATTTATATTTTTCATGAAGTTCTTCAAAGATATCATCATATTCATTTACACTTTCATGTACATTTTCAGACCATCCATCTAATTTTAAATCGAATGGGTCAAATCTATTATTTAAAAACTCCATAGCAGTAACAATTGCCATTAACATTTTTCTAGAAAAGGCAATAGCATTATCTACTTCCCTTTTTTTTCTAATTTTATCTAATTCATATTTCATTTCTTCTATATTAGATGCGAGTGAAAAATGCTTTGAAATAGGAATACCTCTATTACTCATTCTTTCAAATTCATATAATAATTTTTTTTTTTCTTCTAATATGTCTTCTAAAGAAGGACTATCTGGTTCTCTGTGGTATTGTTGGGGAGCTACAATGCTACTATTATCTGAATCATCGTCAGAATCAGAATCAGACTCATTATCATTATCATTATCATTTTTATTATCCTCAACATTATCATTATCTGAATCATCTTCAATATCATTTTTAATTAAATCTATTTCTTCATGATGTTTTTTTTCATCTTCTGGGTCATGCTTCATTACTTTATTGTTATTTGCTAATAAATCTAATCCTATATTAGCATCACCTATATCTAAATTTATGTTTGATGAATTATCAGAGTCTTGGCTCGTGGCTTCAGATTCTTTAATAATCTGAACATCTACATTATTTGTATCCATTTTAAGATTTTTTTCCGTATAAGCATCCATTTATTAATTATAATAATATTATAACTATAAATATACGCAATTTTATATATAATTTATATTTATAATAAATATAATTTATAATAAATATAAATTATAATAAATATAAATTATATCATTAGATATGTATATTTATGTTGAGGAATTTTACAATGGTTTAATTAGAAATGGAAAAAATAAAATGCCTGTTTCATTAATAAAAAACACTATTGATAATTTAAAACAATCTAACTCTAACTTAATTTTATCAGATAAAATAATTTATTTTATTATATATTTAAATAAACATAATTGTAAATTTAAATTAATCAATAAAATAATTAATAATATTAATTCTACTATATCTTACAGATTATCAAAATTAGTTTTTACAAGTATACAAAATAGATGGAATAATATTATTAATATAGCAATTATAAATAATGTAGAAGATGCTATTTTGAATTATTTTTTTGTATTATATGATTTATACTTAAATATTGAAATGGGTAATAATATAGAATTTAGAACTATTCAAGCAAAACATATATTAGGAATAAATGTTAAAAATATACGTCAAATTGAAAAATATTTTAAATTAAATATATATCACACTATTTATTATATAGACATTATATTTTCTCAATTAAATTTAAAATATTTATCGTTAAATAATATATTTGATATTAATTTATAAAATTGATTTAAAATACAAAATATATTATAATATATAATTTAAAATGAATAGTTCTTTTGAAAATTATGAGTCTAAAATAGATAGTATAATTACAAATATAAAAAAAAATAATAAAAATATCAAAAATAATAATAAAATTATAAAAACACATAAAAAAGAAATAATAGAAGAAACTCTTTTAAGTGAAGAAGAGAATGATGAATTAAATGATAAACCAGTTGATAAGAATACTAAACCAGGTGATAAAGATTTTTATTGTAAGCAATTAGATAGTTTAAATTATTGTTTAGAAATGCATAAAGTTAGAAAAAATAAGAAAGCTGATTTTGATATTCATAATACTGAAAAATATAGTATTGAAGATAAAAATATAGATAAGCAAATAGAGGTTCTAACTTGGAAGGAGTTGCCAGAATCGTTAAAAAAAGAATCTATTATGAATTTCATTAATGAAATTAGTAATAATCATAATATAGAAGTAGAATATACTACAGTATTTGTAAATAATAATTTAAATAAAATTAAATATGATAAATATAAGGGAAAAATAGTAGATTTATATGGTATGATTAATTGTATAGAAAATAATATAAATATTTTAAAAATAAAACCTAAAATGTCTGGTACAGTTAATTCACGTGTTAATAAATTAAGAAAAGCATTATCAACTTCTAAAAAATCAAGATTTACCGTAGATTCTTAAAAAACATTAAAGAAAATATTATTAATGGGAAGTGAATAATATATAATAACAATGTATTTTGTCCTATTGTATCAATAATATTTATATTTTTACATGTTTTACTATTTTTATTTTTTTTAGTGTTCTTATTTTTTTTAGTGTTTTTATTTTTTTTATGTATAATATTATAAAAATAATATATAAAATGACCAATAAAAATTCCTAAAATTACATACGGTATCCATTTTATTAATGGAAAACTATCCATTGTATTTTTGTATACATTTAATCCTAATATACCATTAATATAATTACCTAATAAACTTGTATTTGGAAACATAAGTGTATATTTATAATTTGATAGTGTAAAACATATAATAAGAATAAAAAGCAATGCGTGTAAATTATTAACAAAATTATATAATAATAAAATACTAATAGAAATAAAATGTAAAACTCCAAATATAATATAATAGTCATTAATTAAAAAATATGTTAATATAGTTATATAAATAGCAATACAGTATATTTTAAAAGACCTCATTAATTGTTTTTTTTTATATATTTCGATATTTTTTGAATTTTTAAAAGATAAAAATAAAGATACGCCTACCAATATTATAAATATAGTTCTTGCTATAATACCGATAATATCTAAAAATGGATTATCTAAATAATCTAATTTTAATAATATTTTTAAAAATACAAAAATATGAAATATAAACATTAATATAAATGCAATGCCTCTTATTTTATTTATAATATTAATATACATATATAAATTATACATATATTTAAATTAATCTAATTTTTATTTTATTTAAATGTTTTCAATCCTTTTTATTTATTGATATTTTATTTAAAACAAAAAAAAAATATTTACAATATATATATATATTATGAAAATGCGTGCCAATCAAATGTGTCAATGTATTTTAATATTCTTAGCTATATTTTTAATTTATCAAATTGTTTGCAACTGTAACAAAAAATCATTAACTGGTGGTAATAAAGATCCTTCAATTGAAAATGTTGTACCCGAGTCGGATACTCAAGAAGACTCCGATACTCAAATAGAATCTGATTCTGAATTAGATTTTAATGACCCAGATTATTATAATTATGAACCTGTTGTGAACGATAATGTTGAAGCTGTTATGAACGATGCTGTTGAAAAAAATACAGTAGAACCTATTATGGATACTTCTAATGATGTCGTCCAACAAGAAAATATGGAAGAACCTCAATCCGTTTCTACTGAAGAATTTAATATAACTGGATTAGAAGATGCTGATAAATATCATTTATTAGGTTCAAATGAGGTCGTTGCAAATAAAAATAAAAAGTTAAACCCTAATGAATTATTACCTGCTGATTCAAAAGATATGAAAGGAAATAATTTCCTTACTGCAACTTTATCCAAAAGTGAACAAATAATTGGAGTTCCAACTCAAACTCAGCGCGCGCGCAAAAATTATGATTTACGTTCATCTCCACCTAATCCCCAAGTTGAGGTTAGTCCATGGAATATGAGCACAATGGAACCAGATACAGGAAGACTTACTTTTGAAATAGGTCAATCAAATTGTGCTCCATGTGAATAAACGATTTAAAAATTATAATATATATATATATATATATATAAATGAAAATAAGTGAAATTATTAATGAATATATTAATACAAATGAAAAAATGGATAATTTAAACAATAAAATAAGAGAACTAAAAGATTATAATAAAAAATTATCAGATGGAATTATAAATTTTATGGAAAAAAATAAAAAAAATGATTTATCATATAATAATACTCAATTTGAATTAAAAAAAAATAAATCTCAATCTACAATTTCACAAAAACTATTAAAAGAATCATTACAATCTTATTTTAATGATAATGATAAAGCAAATAAAATTATGAAATATATTTTAGATAATAGAATATCTACAGAGAAAACAGAATTAAAATTCAAATCAAAATAAGAATTAAATTTTTTTTTTTTAATATATATATATAAATAACTTTCTTATATATAATTTATATATAAATTATATAGATAGAATACTATATATATAACTATATAATAGGTAAATATACTTATGAAAAAAAAAAATTTTGAAGATTGGCAATTAGAAAATAAAATAAATATCCAACATATTTTTAATTTAATTCTATCAGATCTTAATAATTGCGAATTAATTATTAATAGTAAGGAAAAACTATATTCAGATATAGTGAATTATTTATATCGCACTACATTTCATGTTAAATATATTAATTGATTTAATCAAATGGTGTAATTTTAACAGGAACTGTAAATTTATTTTTGATATTTTTTTGGAAATCAATTTCATCTGTAGAATCTAATGGATTTTCATAATTTGTATTATGATTATCTTTTACATAGTTCCTCGATGACATTGAATCTATAGTAGATATAGCGTGATTTTGGGGGTCGATTGGTAACCATTGCCATCTGTTTGCTGATAATTCTTTCAAATTCTTAACAGAATCAAAACGAGTATTGATTGTATTAAATGAACATTCATTTTTCATTTCGGTTTGATTAGAGATGTCAAATGCTTGAGTTTTACATTCACCATTCACACAACCTTCATATTCATTATTACATGATTCTTTTCTATCAATTCCAAATAAATCATTTTCGACAGAAATGTTTTCTCTACCTGATTTCTTCTGAAGTCGTATTTCTGGATTAGCTTGAAAACAATCATTACAATCGTTTTCTGGGGCATTTAATAAATAATTGTTTATAGAATCATCTTTTTTATTTTGATTAATATAACATTGTTCGTCATATTTTGTTCTACTAAAACTCATTCTATAATATATTATATTATATTTTTATTTCAAATATATTAATTAAAAATATAAATAATTTGAAAATTTATTCTATTTTATTATTACATCTATTTGTTGTTAATGTTTCATTTGGACCAAGAGAGGCTGGTTTTAGTGAACCATTATAGAAATTACATGTTGGTAAAACGTTATTTTGATCGTCAATTTTTGACATTCCCTTACATTTGGATTCATAATTTCCAATTCCTCGTAATTTTGTTTCAATATCAACTCTATCACTTATATTGTTGTTTAATGAAGTATTGCCAGAAGACACTCCTAAATCAACCATACACTTTGTAGAATTTTGAAATCTATTATCATCTACAATCCATGAAAGTTGTCCCTTATTTGCGTTATTTTGATTATCAGAAGCACAATCGTCATATATTAATCTATTTGAACTCATTTGTATATATATTATTTAGAAAATATTTATTAATTATCGTTTAAAGATAATTTAATTTTTTTTAAATTTTTTTTATAATTATTAACATAAACTTTATTTCCTTTAATTTGCCTACTTGATAATTGAAAGCGTGATATATCAAAACTATCAATCTTATCATCTAATCTATTTTTAATAAAATCTATCATAGGTTTTGGGTCTGTCTGAATTTCACTAGTATTACTGACAGATTTTCTATTATTTGTATGTTGTCCAGAATTCATTATAATTTCTAAATCTGGATTATATATATGGTCTCCATTATTTCTATAAGGAATTGTATTTATAACTCTATGTGTCAATTGTTTATTATTTTTATTTGAAACTATATTAGATTCAATTCTATTATTATATATTAATTTACATTTATCCATACTATCTTCATCAATTATATATTGTAAATTAGATTTAGAATCTTCACATTTATTACTATAAAAATTATAATTTCTTTTTTTATACATACAATTATCATTATCAAGTTTATCTTTCAATTTTTTATCTATTTTTGTATATTCAGCATATTTCATTTAAGTATATATATATACAAATATATTTGTTTTTTATTAAAACACATTTTTTCTAAATAATAAAAAAAAAATAAAAATGACCCACAATTTACAAATGAGTTCTTCACCGACCCATTGATAAACGTTCTGGTATGGTATTTACACATTCAATGGTTTTTTCCTTGCATGTAGGACCCTTATCATATAACCATTTAGCAAAATCGGTTTGATTATTTGGAACAGTATTAATGGGATTAGTATAAAAATTTCTCTCGAACATATTTTTATTAGATATATCTGTTATATTATCAAATAAATCTCCATTTAAATTTTTATTTATTTCATCATTTGTAATATTTTTGTCTATTTGTATATTTTTTTTACTATTATAATCCACAACATTTAAATTCATCATTGGATTACTTGGTGTAGAAGTACGGATAACATTTTCGATTGGTGCTTCAATAGGTATATCACTATTCTGAAAAGGTTCTTTAATATAAACTCTAAAATAATATAATATTAATGTTATAATCATAATTAACGCTAATGGTATAAAAACCTCAGTATTCTGATATATAACAAAACATAATATAGAATATAATATAAAAAAACGCACAATAGCATTTAAATTTGTAATTAATGAATATTTAGGATTTGGGAAAAATATGTAACAATTTTTATATAATATTGATAAATCAGTTATCCAAAAAATCTCTTTCATTTATTTTTTAATACATTTTTTTTTTCATTTTATTATTAATCTTTTTTATTTTTTTTTACTATTAACCTTCTTACCATTTTTCTTTTTTACATTTTTTTTATTAGTAGGTACTGTGGTACTTGTATTTTCTACTTTTACATCTACTGTATCAGATGTATTTGGAGTATTAGTTGGCATTTGGGAATTTTGGGGATTCATAGACTTAAATAAATCACCAAATAAATTTTTATTATTACCCATCATTTTTTGAGCATCACTTAATAATTTATTTTGATCTAAATTGCCAGATTTAATTTGATTATCTAATCTACTTGTAATAGAACTTATTAATCCATTTATACCATTACCATTATTAAACATATTCATTAAATTATTTGGATTATCACCTGATTCGGATTTTAAATCTTCAGCTATGTTTTTAGCTAAATCAATTATACTATTGTCACTGTCTTTCATAGAATCGTAAAATGAATTCATGTTTTCATTTATTTTTTGATTATTATTTAATAATGAATCTTTTAAAAGATCCTCAAATTTATCATCTAAACTACTGGTTTTATCTTCTTGTGTATTTTTTGATTCTTCAGATTCTATTTCAGTTTCTACTTCTTCATCTGTTTCATTTTCATTATGTTTTGTTTCATTATCATTATTTGCAGTTTCAAATATAAATACAAATACTTTTAAATATTGAACAATTGCGTTTTTATTATCTTTTTGACTTTTTTTCCAAATATCAGATAGATTTATTTTTTCTAATAATTCTATTGAATTACTTTCAAAAAAAGCATCTAATTCATCTTCTTTTCCTAAAAATTTTTCTTTATGGATATAAATATTATTTTTAATACAGTCTAAATATTTATCATCTTTAATATCACTATAATCACTATCTATAATTTTTTTTATTTTTTTAGAACTTTTTCCTAATTCTATTAAGAATTTATTTAAATAATCATAAAATTGTGTTCTTATTAATTCATTCATTTATTTATTTATAAAGATAAAAAAAAAATAGAAAAAAACCGTAAAATAATTTTATTTAGATAATATATATGTTTTATTTTCATCAACATAAATAGTCTCCTCTGATTGAGAACTGAAACTTTCTTTATTTGTATCATAGATTGGAGGATATTTATTTATGATTGAAGATTTAGTTAGATTATTTAAATATTTATTTATATTTTTATTTTCTAATAATTCTTTTTTATTATTTTTTATCAAATGTTTTCCCATTAACCACCTATCTGTAAATGCTAAAGTTTTATAATATTTTAATATTAATTTATACATTTGATTAGAATTATTTGGTATATCTGTTTTTTTTATTTCTCTATTATAATTTATCATAAAGTGGCTACAATTATCTATATCCTCATAAGTGTTTCCTGTACCGGTTGTAGCAAATGTTTCAACAGCATAAAATTCATTTGAATCCATTCGTTTGCTATATTCTTTCATATATATATTAGGAATAACCTTATCTGCGTGAATTTCATATCTATTTATTTTATGACCACATAATGATTTGACTGGTTTTATTTTATGTATCTTATTATCTAATTCTATTTCATAACTATTCATATTTTCTTCTATTTCTCGCCCTATTTCTTTTAATAATTGGTCGGGGCGTGACATTTTAATAGCTATTTCAGTCGATGTTATAGAAGCTTCTAATAATGGTTGATATTTGTCATTAAAACAATATGTAAATGCAGAATCTATTATAGAACCCTCAAAATGAATACCATAATCTATTTTAATTACATCATTTTCTAATAATAATTTATCACAATTTAAAGTAGGAGTCCAATGTGCCACACAGTTATTTACAGAAAGTCCTGTTGGAAAAGCTATACCACATTCAAGAGGAGTTTTAATTTTATAACATGTTAAATCTTTAATTCTATTTTCTATAATACTTGCCAAATCAAATAATTTCATTTTCGGTTTTATTATATTTTTTATATATTTATTTATTTCATAATGTATTTCACCACCTTTTTTCATTTGTGTCAAATCACAATTCATTAATTTAATATATATATAATACTGTTTATATATAAACAGTATTATATATATATTATCAATGAGTAAGTTATTGGAAGATTATGATAATAATAGTATAGAAGAGGATTTTAATACTATATGTAATTGTATTGATATTGTTAATAATACAATATATAGGGAATATATACAAGATCTTACGGGTTATAGTTTATTGAAAAAAAAATATAAAATAGATATTATTCAAAATAATGATATAGAGAAAAAAACCACGTGTGATTTTTTATATTACTATAATAGTGATACAAAATCGTTTTATTTAAAATATGAGACGCCATTTTATTTAAGAACAGATTTAGGACATTTAGGATTTATTATAAAGAATAATAATAAAATTATTAGAAAAATTAGTTTTAAATATAAATTAAATAATCCTATTTATAATACAGATATTGTAAAAATATTAACCGAAAATTATGAATTCTATATATATTTGAAGAGAAAAGATAAGGAAAGTGATTTTTATTTTTATAAACTCATTTTTAAATTATTAGATTAATTTAGTATAAATTTATAATTAATTTATATTAAATTAATTTATATTAAATCAATATACAAATGATAGAAAAACATAAGAAAATAAAAATATTTAAGTACGAAAACCCTATTGGTAAAATTCTTTATTATTCAATTGAAGTTATATAAGATTATTTTTATTTATTAAAAATAACACCCAATATTATTACTTTTATTGGTTTAATATCTGGGTTAGTGTCCGCATATTTTCTTTATGAAAAAAAATAATATATTTTATAATTTTCTGGATAATTTCTTATTATTTAGATTTATTAGATGGATATATAGCAAGAAAATACAATCAAGGTTCTACATTCGGTGGCTGGTTTGACCATATATCTGACATAATAAAAATATTAGTATATATATACGTATTATTTTTACATAAAAAATTTAATTTAATATATTTACTCATTTTATTAACTATAATAGCAACAACTAATACTTCATGTAGAACAAAGTTTTTAAAAAGGGAACAAGATAAAAATAATAGTTTATTTTTAATACAAAAATTCTACCCAGATGGAAATTATGTAAAATATATTAGATATTGGGGGCGAAGGTTTTATTGCTTTAATATCACCTATACTAGCCTTATATTTTTATAGAAATGAATTAAGATTTTAATGTATAAAAACTATCTATATATTTGGGGCAATTTATAGACAAATGAATAGTGTTAACAAAATGATTTTTTAATTTTTACATCTATTATTATCACTTATATATACATTATCTATATCATATAGTTCTTTACAATCTATTGCAAAATGACCTTTTTTAGCACACATAAAACAAGTAGTATTTTTATGTCTTTTTTTCTCTTTTTCTATACAATTATTTAATTCCGATTCCCAGTTTTTTTTAATTTCATATTTATTAAATATTTTTATATTTTGTTTTACTAAACATCTTATGTCTTCAAATTGTTTTAATGATAAATTCATATCAGTAAATATAGAACCACGAACATTATTAAATCCATATTTTAACATCCATAACAATGTTTCCAATTGTTCTAATTTAAATTCATTTATACTTTTTTTTTCTTCTTCAACTAATTTTATAAGTTGTACTTCTTCAGATTTTATAGACATAAAATTTTTTTTTAAATAACTTTCGGTAATAATTATATTTTTTTTTAAAAAAATATAATAGTTATTATTAGATAATTTAAATATATTAATTGTATCCATATATATATATATATTATCAACTATAATTCTATATTTCTTATTCAATATGTATTATATTAATAAAAATAGTCAATATTAATCTCACACTTAATATTTTTAAGTTGATTATGAATATAATTAATATTATATAAATTAGTAGACAAATATAATTTTTCTAATTTATTTATTTTTGGTAATATTTTTATATTTTTACAACCACGAATATCTAAAACTTCTATATTATTTAGTGCACTTAAGTCATAAATATAAATGGAATTTTTTATATTCATATTTTTAATATTTTTCAAAAATGCTATATCAGATTGTATTAATCCACTTTTTATAATTTTTAAATTTGTATTATTCATCTGTTCTTTTATGTTAATAAAATTACAATAACTAATATCTAAATCGTAAACATTTTTTAGAGGTGATATATTACGAATATTTTCACAATAACTTAAATCTAATTTATGAATTTTGCCCAGATTATTAATATTTTCTATTTTATTACAGCCTCGTAAACTTAAATATTTATGATTTCCTAATTTAGATATATTAGTTAATTTATAACAATAACTTAAATCCAAATGTTCAACATTTCCCAAATTATTTACATTTGTTATTTTATTACAATTTGATAAATCTAAATATTTACATTTTCCCAACATAGATACATTTGTTATATCAGAACAGTAAGCTAAATCTAAATATTCTACATTTCCCAATTTTGATACGTCTGTTATATTATGACAACACCGTAATTTTAATATCTTACACTTCTCAAAAATATAAGTATCTATAATTCCCAAACAATTATATATGTCTATTTCGTATATATTACGATAACCATTTATATTTAGTTGCAATTCTTGTAAACTACTTAAATATAGTTTTTTATATTTAATCATAATAAATTCATGAAATGATTTATGTGCCATTATTAGCAATGCTAATTTTGTATTATCTAAATCATTTTCGTAACAAATTTTATCAAGTATATCAGTTGGTAAATTATATAATTTTATATTACCAGATAACATTTATATGCTTAACCCATATTCAATATAGTAATCAATTTTCTTTTTTTTAAATTGATTATTTAAGTATTATTTACTATATTTATAATGAAACAAATTTATGACCCTATTCATAAATTTATTACTATTACTCCTTTAATGACACAAATTATTGATACATATGAATTTCAAAGATTGCGAGATCTAAAACAATTAGGTGCTACATATTTAGTATTTCCAAGTGCTTCACATAGTCGATTTGAACATTCTGTTGGAGTTAGTCATTTAGCAGGCGTTATGATGAATGAATTATTTTTAAAACAACCCGATTTAGGCATTACCGAACGTTTGATAGAATTAGTTAGAATAGGTGGATTAATTCATGATATTGGCCATGGACCATTTAGTCATTTGTATGATCATTATGTAAAAAATGAA
>TARA_B110001452_G_scaffold96780_1_pt1 | contig 12061 bp, 9 predicted proteins | sample TARA_B110001452 | Tara Oceans TARA_B110001452 (sample SAMEA4396971) | marine metagenome | biome: Polar Biome; feature: [DCM] deep chlorophyll maximum layer (ENVO:01000326); material: water (ENVO:00002006), including particulate matter (ENVO:01000060) such as... | depth 25 m
AAAAAAAAAATGACCAGCTGTAGCTAACATTGGGATAAAATATATAGCATATATTATTGGCTTAGTTCCGATGAAGCTGAAGAAAACGCTTCAACAGCTTACATTACAAAAAATTACAGTGATATGTTTATCAATGATTTATGTGAATATGTTGGAAAAAAGGTAGACTCTGTATTTTATTTTTCGGATCAGCAGCAGCCGTGGACATGCATGCTTTTTATGTCAGATACGTGAAAAACAACTCGTATCTAGCAAGGCTAACGTATCTCCGAAATATATTATAACACTCCTAGCTTAGAGTATAAAAAAATAGGTCAATTCTATGGGGGTAGCTTTAATTCAATATAAATAATAAACCCTATTAATAAATAAGTCACGATCGCTAAAATAAAAAGTACTTTGATTTGCTTTGTTCTGTTTTTATGTTCTTATGGATGTTTAAAAGCTCAAATCATTAAAGAATCTGTTTTCTCAACACATTTAAAACAAGAGCGGGAAATTAGTATTTACTTACCAGACTCGTATGCTGATAATCCACTAAAAAAATACCCTCTTATTTTCACACTTGATGGTAGTTTTTTGAATTTGCCTACTATATCAGTTCTGCAATGGATGAGTATGATAAGAAGTGCTCCAGAAGCTATAGTCATCAGTATAGAACATAATGGTCAACGCATAATTGATACGGGTGTAGATGTAACTACAGCACGTTTAAAACCTGGAGGCTTCTCTTTTAAAAAGTTTTTAGATGAGGAGTTATTTCCAAGAATTACAAAGGACTATCGCATTAGTTCAAAACGGTTATTTATTGGTTTTTCTTCTACAGCCCACTTCCCAAGCGTATATGCTATTGATAAAGAATTGTTTTTTTCAGGGTATATAATGATTAGTCCAAATTATCCGGAAAAATTGCAAAAAAAACTGATTAAAGCAATTAAAAACAGTTCTAAAGAACAATTTATCTATTTATCTACATCTGAAAATGATATACCTGAACACAAAAAATCTGTATTAAAATTAGACAGCCAACTTTCAGAAATAAATACACCTAATTTTTCATATCATTTAGACAACTTCTTAGGAGCTAAGCATACAGACTTATTATTTAGAAGCCTACTTACAGCTATTCCTATCGCCTTTAGAAAAACAACTATTAAATAAAATAAAATATGAAATTTAAAAAAAGTATCCAGATTATTATTTTTAGTCTGTTTGTGAACTCTGTAATGGGTCAAGCGGGCAAACACATTGTTGAGGGAAACAATACATTTGCATTGGAATTATTTAAGGAGCTGTACAAAAATGATACTAATGTCTTTTTATCTCCTTACAGTATTTCTTCAATACTCGCTATGACCTATGCAGGAGCAAGAAATGAAACGGAAAATCAAATGTTAAAGGTTTTGCATTACGATTCAAATCAAATACGCACACACCAAGGTTTTTCTGAAATTAATGCGTCATTTCTAAAATACAAAAAAGACTCATTAATAAAATTACACATTGCCAATGCCATATGGAAAAATGATCGCTTTCCAATAAATCAAGATTATCTGGACCTTACAAAAAAATATTATAGTTCCAGTATTTTTCCGTTACAAGGCGCTGGACCAATAAATTCATGGGGGAAGTTACATACTAATGGAAAGATAACTGAAATAGTAGATGATGCCGCTCTAAAAGATGCGCCAATGGTTCTTACGAATGCCATTTATTTTAAGGGAGATTGGCTTACAAAATTTGATATAAAAAATACCAAGAAAAAAACATTTACAACCCTAACAGGCAATGAAATAGATGTTGAAATGATGTTTCAAGAAAATGAGGTAAACTATTGTGAAGACCCTATAAATCAAGTGTTGGAATTACCTTATAAAGGCAATAACATTTCTATGACCATCATATTGCCAAAAAAAAATAACTCTCTAAAAACTACAATACAAAACATAGACCCTGAATTGCTCTCATATTACAACACTAAATTTCAAAAAGAAAAAGTAAAAATTTTCATTCCTAAATTCACATTCAGATCCCGCATTAAATTAAGTAGTACTTTAACTAAAATGGGAATGCCCAATGCCTTTGATTCCAGAAAAGCAGATTTTAGTGGGATCTCAAATAACTTAAGTATAGCTAATATTTTTCAAGAATCATTTATCCAAGTAGATGAAAAAGGAAGTGAGGCTGTGGCCGTAACTACTGTACTAATGACAAACAAATCAGCCCCACCTGCTGTAAAGAAGGATATTATATTTAAAGCTGATAGACCATTTATTATTATGATTAAAGACAAGGAAACAAATAGTATTCTATTTATTGGCAGTGTTGTCCATCCCATCATTAATAATGCTAAAAAGAAAGCGACCCCTTTCACTAGACATTAAGAAAAGCTCATTGTTATTCCACAAAATGAGGGTCTTATTTAAAAACATGATCCTTAAGCAATCCCTTTTAGTTAATTAAGTAGATACATTTAAATGGAAGAACTCTTAAAACCATACAATATAAAGCCACAAGAAATTGTAAAACTTGAGGGCTATGCCAGTAATAACTATAGAGTCAAAAGTGAAGGAGTAAATCACTTAGTAAAACACTATTTAGATGTTGCTGAATACGAACTGATATGCGAAGAAGATAGAATATTAAAACTATTATTTAATATGAATCTCCCCTTTCAATTACCTGTAAGCCATCATAAAATGAAGACCTTACAAGATGGATCGTTTACAAGACTTTTGCCATTCATTGAAGGAAACTTACTATCGTCCGTAATCCAAACGGATACTTTATTAAGAAATTTTGGTGAAACGACAGGGCTTCTTAACCATCATTTACTCTCTGTAAAAAGTGACACCATTAAGGCAAGAGAATTGTGTTGGGACATGAAACATACTCTAAGTAATTCCGAAAAAGTTACTTATATTAAAAATCCTAATGATCGAAAAATAGTAACTTATTTCCTAGACCTTTTTGAGCAAAACATAGTTCCAATTCAAAACCAATTTAGACAGTGTACGATTCATGCTGACTTAAATGACAATAATGTTATTGTTGAGGGACAAACTATAAAAGGAATTATAGATTTTGGAGATCTCACATATTCACCCTTAATATATGAGGTAGCAATTGCACTAACTTATATAATGCTCAGTAATGAAAATAAAGAATTTGAAAAAGCCAAAGCATTCTTACAAGGCTATCACAAAGTCTTGCCATTAAAAAAAGAAGAAATAGAACTCCTTAGTATACTCATTCCTTCCAGGTTATGTGTTTCCGTTTGTCATTCAGCTCAAAAAAAAGCTAAAGGTGAAAATAACAAATACGTCTTAGTTAGTGAAAAACCAGCGTGGAAGCTATTACATAAATGGATATCTATTAATCCTATATGGATACATAATTTCTTTCTAAAAGCGCTCAATTTTAAGACTGAATATAGAGATATAAAAGCGCTTAAAAATAAGCGAAAAAAATTAACAGGGAAAACACTAGCCACAAGCTATAATGAGCCCATTTATATGACCGGAGCTGCCTTTCAATATATGTATGACCAACTTGGAAACACGTATTTGGATGCCTATAATAACATCCCTCATATTGGACATTGTCATCCTAACATCTCAAAGGTCATTTCTAAACAGGTAAGACAACTAAATACCAATACACGCTATTTATACCCTGAGTTGGTGGCTTACGCAGAAGCATTGACACAGACGCTTCCAAATTCTTTTGAAAAAGTATTTTACGTCAATTCTGGAAGTGCTGCATCTGATTTAGCGGTGCGAATGGCCAGAACGCATACTGAAAGAGAAACCGTCTCTATTCTAGAAAGCGGCTATCACGGAAATACCCTGTTAGGTATTTCCATTAGTGATTACAAACATAACGGTCAAGGGGGCCATGGTAAACCCGACAAAATTATCACCCTCCCCCTACCCAATGCTCACACTAAGGGATTTAAAACTGGGGAAGAGTTTGCTAAAGAAGCCATCACTATTCTAAAGCAGGAAATTGCAAAAGGAAGAATTCCCTCTGCTCTTATCGCAGAACCCATTTCAGGTTGTGGCGGACAAGTCCCTTTAGCAAAAGGATACCTTAAAACAATAAAGCCCTTTTTAGAAGCGCACAACATCTTACTTATCTTGGATGAGGTTCAAACTGGTTTTGGCAGATTGGGAAGCTATTTTTGGGGATTTGAAATGCACGGTATAGTGCCCGATATTATAATACTGGGCAAACCCATGGGAAATGGACATCCAGTGGCCGCTGTAGTCACTACCAATAACATTGCTAAAACTTTTGCAAATGGAATGGAATTTTTCACCTCGTTTGGTGGAAATCCGGTGTCCTGTGTAGTCGCTTTAGAAGTATTGAACACAATAAAAGAAGAATATTTACAGGAAAATGCAAAGCATGTTGGTGCATTTTTAAAAAAGGGTCTAATAGGCTTACAAAAGAAGTTTAGCTGTTTAGATGATGTAAGAGGTGAAGGTCTTTTTCTTGGAATTGAATTTGTAAACAAAGATGGAAAGCAAAGCAGTGGAATTGCCAACTTTATCAAAGAAGATTTAAAAAAGAGATTGATACTTGTAAGCACCGATGGACCGTTTAATAACGTGATTAAGATAAAACCTCCTTTGTGTTTTAATTTAAAGAATGCAGAACATTTTTTGAAGCAAACCGAGAAGTCAATACAATTAGCTACACTAAAGTATAAACTATAAGCTACACATCCGTATAAATTAAACATCTGCTAAACAATAACACTCATAAAAATAAATCATGAAAAAAATGGTCAAAATAACATTAGTTTCTCTAATAATAGGTTTTATAGTTTTAAATTGTAACGATGGATTTGGATCCGTAGGAGGCACTATCACAGTTGTACATACAAATAATGAAAATTGGATTATAAATTATAATCTAGACAAAAAAGTTGTGGGGATTATGTTGGGTCCAGAGACAAAAACCTACCACGAATCGTCTTGGAATCTCCCTGAAGACTTTGAACTCGTTTCCGAAAAAGATGGCTATACATGGCTAAAAAGAAAAGATAGCAAAGGGTTTCGGAAGCTATCCTTTAACATTAAAACGTATTCTGAAATGGTCTTATATGCACCACAACCTTTTACCGTATTTGATAAAGGGGTTAGTATCAATACAGGGCCACTAGGATTTTCTTGTAAAGTCAATCTATTTGGTATCAGTGAAAAGATATACGAATTTCTGCCCTTATTTACTTTTAAAGGCGCTAAGGATGAAAAAATAATTATCCCTGGAGAATCAAAAACGGAGAATGTAAGTATCCCTAATTTAGGAAGTTTCGTCTTTTTTGGCAGTAAAGATGCCGTAGAAGAAACTGAAAATTTGCAGTTGATTATTGATGATGATTTTCCCCAATCAATTCAAAAGCACATCGCCCCAACAGTTAAAAGAGTAATGGCCTATTATGACAAAAATCTTAGACACGCAATCGAAAAAAAACTAATGATTCAAATGACTTACGAAACGGACACTACCGTTCAATATCGGATTGGAGGAAATGCCCAGAACAATCAATTTTCCGGAAAAGCCCGAGGGTCTGTTGCTGAAGAAGATGTTGAAGAGCTAGTACTTATGAATAAGGGGTTTTTGGCGCACGAAATGGCGCATATATGGCAGGTTAAATTAGGAGAAGACAATATGCGCTGGTACGCAGAAGGCGGAGCTGATTTATTGAGTTACAGAGCGATGATAGATATGGACATAATGAAAGAAGACTACTTAATTAACAGAATAAATGAATGCTTTACGGAAAGTAAAACAGAGCTGGAAAAGACAAGTCTTGTAGCACCACAAATACAGGGATATCCACAGCTAAATTATACCGCTGGAATGCTTACCTTAATTGCTGCAGAATTTGCAACAGCCGCAGATGGTACTCGTGATGATATATTTAAAATAGATAGAGAACTTGGCAAAACAAGTATAGACTCCCTTAATAACTTCCCTCAAGAAGCCTTTAACAAGACGCTGATATCTCTCGGAGCTACACAAGAAAGTGTCAGTGCCATCGAATACTTTATACACAATAAACACGAGAATCCACATAAAGCGTATATGAACCTTTTCAATAAGACAGGGGTTAAATACGAAGTCAATGAGGATCGTTTGCTAATAAAGGATTAAAATAAATAAAATATATTCACTAAAAATACAGTATGCTTCGACTATTAACCCCTTTTATGCTTATTTCAATTTCAGCTATAAGTTATGCGATTTATTTATGTATAACTGAAGATGATTTAACCTGGGGAATATTTCTCGTTATTGGAATGCTAATTTCTGGAATGGTATTCTTTGCATTAGACTTCATACTTAGAAAATGGTTAAATAAGTATATAAAAATAGTTTTTGCTGAAGTTACTTTAATGCTGTTGGCGGTATTAATATATAGTTATCCTTTTTGCATAACAAAAAAGTTAGTTCTTCCCCCTAACTTTAATAAAGAGTTTGTAACCATAATCTACGGGGTTGAAAACTCAAAAGAATTGTCATTTTCACCAATTAATTGTTGGAGTAATGAAGTCGAAATTCCAGAAAACGGGATTATATTAACAGCTTCTGACTATAAAGAAAATCTAAAAAGAACAGCCATTAGAATGGATTCAGGAATTTATTTAAATTCTGAAAAAACAGGAGAAGGGTTTGTTAAATTCCCTGATTCAAAATTTACGTTTGAAGGACAAATTTTTAGATATAGAACTTGGAGGCTACAAAACAAACATTGTTGCTCAGTTACATCGGATCAAGTCGATAGTTATAGAAAAGAAATAAAAATAAAATTTGAAAAAATAAAAGCCAACAGCTATAAAATTAAATAAAATCTCATAAGAAATAACAAAATTTTATAATCCCTTAACTCGCATTAAATTAAACTCTAACACAAAATGAATATGAAAGTTAAAATAACAGCAGTAATTAGTTTTTTGGGCGGAATAGGTTGGGGACTATTTGGACTCTATGCAATTTATGATGATGATCATATTAGAGAATTTGAATTTTTTGTTTATTTCGCTTTAATTGCCAGCACAATATCAACAGTGTTGTATGTACTGTGGACTCGTTTCGGAAACAAGACGTTTTCTGACTTACAAAAAATGCGATACGAAAATCAACGTTTAAAACTACAAATACAACAAAATAAATTAAAGAAAAAACTATTAGACTAACCCCTTATTAATTGAGAATGAATCCTTGTTTAGCTTAAAGGTATATCGGTTTAAATAATACTTTTAAAAATACATAAACCTTTTGAGATGCGAGTTTAGTGTATACAATTGAAATTGTTATGGTCCAAAAATCTAAATTTTCATATACCAGTTTTTAGGTTCGTAAATTTCAAATTACTTTTTAGAGTATTTTTGTTGAGCATCCCATGAGACTGTAAAGTCACCTCAGTAGCTTTTTGAGTCTAATACAAGAACTAAAGCGTGCAATTCCATGAGACTATCACTAACGGCTTGTACTAGCTTATAGTTTAAAATAAACGAAACCTCGCTTAACTAGAGTTTCCACCCTATTTAAAAATATATAAAATAAAACAATATACAACGGCCTTAATATTTGGAATCGCCATCGTAAGCTCTTCAGTATTTCTAGCTAAGGCATATACGAATAGAACTAAAATTGACGGACAAATCCGAGTCACAGGATTGGGAAAAGCAGATTTTTCTTCAGACTTGATTGTTTGGGAGGGTAGATATAGGGCTGAAAACAGAGACTTAAAACTGGCATATATCCTTAGAGAAAAATAAATCTACAATAAATGAATATCTAGCTAAAAAAGGAGTCACATCTGAACAACTAATTTATAGCGCTGTTAAAACAGAGCAAAAGAATAAACAGATCTATTCCTCCTATGGAAATTATATAGGGGAAGAATTTGTTGGGTATGAATTAACACAATCGGTTCAAATAGAGTCTAGAGAGGTAAATAAAATTGAAAAAGTGTCAAGAGAAATAACTCAGTTATTGAATCAAGGCGTTGAGTTGTATTCAGAATCGCCAAGATATTACTATACAAAACTTGCAGATCTCAAAATTGAAATGATTTCTAAAGCCACTGAGGATGCTAGACTACAGGCAGAAAAAATATCTGAATTTTCGGGTGGTAAATTAGGAAAACTAGAATCCGCTAAAATGGGAATCTTTCAAATTACTGGACAAAATTCAAAGGAAGCGTATTCATCATGGGGAGGAACTTTTAATACAAGCTCCCGAAAGAAAACAGCCTCAATTACTATAAAACTAGACTAAAAAGTAAACTAAATTCTAAATGATACTATTTACAAAAGACGTTTTTAAACATTTTTTTGACAGCAATACATTTCAAAAAGGGGCGGCATTAGCTTATTACACGGTGTTTTCTCTGTTGCCAATGATCATTATTATCACCTCAATTTTAGGTATAATTTTTGGAAAACAAGCTGTTACAGGGGAAATCTATTCTCAATTAAAAAATATTTTGGGAGCGGATGCTTCATTACAAATACAGACTATTATTAAAAATCAACATACAAATCACAATAGTGTTTTAACGTCAACTATTGGGTTTATAACTCTAGCTTTTTCAGCTTCGGGGATTTTTAGTCAAATCCACAATTCGTTCAATACTATATGGAATATTAAAGAGAAACCTAAAAGTAGTATTCTAAAATACCTATCAAAACATATCATATCTTTTTTAATACTAATAGGGCTATTCTTTATTATTTTAATTAGTACAACTGTCACTAGTTTTTTAATAAAACACAGTAATAACTTACACAGTGATTATAAGTTTTATTACCTCTACGAACATCTCATATCTTTCGTGGTACTTGGTATTATATTCGCACTCATGTTTAAGTTTTTGGGGGATGCCAAAGTACATTGGAAGGCAACAATTCTTGGAGGGCTATTTACCGCATTACTCTTTGGATTTGGAAAAATAGGGATCGGTATGTACATAGGCCATAGTCATATTAGTTCAACTTTTGGCTCGGCTAGTGTTCTAGCTATATTAATGCTATGGGTCTATTATACATCACAGATCCTGTTTCTGGGAGCTTCATTTGTGAAAATAATAAGTAATGTGTTAGGATGTAAAATCATACCAAATAATAATGCCGTAAAAGCAGAAAAAATAGACCTTAATAATTAAAGCATTTATAATAAATATAGAATATGAAACGAATAGGAGTTTTAGGAGGCGTTACTTGGGCATCTACTGCAGATTATTACCAACAAATCAATCAAAAAATCAATCAAAAACTAGGGGGATATAACACCGCTGAAATATTAATTAATTCTGTAAACTTCAACGATGTAATGAGTTTCCTTAATAAAGGGAATTGGAGAAATGTTGAAGAATTATTTACAGAAAAAGCAATAGAATTAAAAAAATCGGGTGCTGAATTTATAGCGATCAGTTCAAATACAATTGCCAAAGTTGCCAGAAATGTAGCTAAAAAGGCCGAACTGCCCTTGGTTCATATAATTGAATCTACTGCTATTGAAATTAAGAATAAAAAAATTAAGAATGTTGGATTTCTCGGAACTAGTTTTACAATGAAAAGTGAGTTTTATTTTAATGAACTGAGAGATTTTGGAATAAATACTGTGATTCCAAATCCAGATGAAATAGACCAAATTAGTGACATTATTATAAAAGAACTAGCACATCAAATCCTAAACGAAGATAGTAAAAAGAGGATCCTACAAATCATGGAACGCATGGTAAAAGAACATGGAATTGAAGGCGTAATTCTTGGGTGTACAGAAATTCCGATGCTAATCAACCAAAACGATACGGATATTCTACTTTTTGATACAACAGAAATACACACAAACTATATCGTGGATTTTGCTTTGAATGATCGTGTTAATAATTAAAAATCTGTACACAGCCCTAAGTTGAAAACATAAGGGAATGAGATTTTAAGAAAAATTGACTACTAAACATGAATTATCTGTATTTCAAAAGCTGCATTTAAGAGGTCTTAAAATTAAGGACCGTCAAAAGTTTTTTGCAAAGCCTATTACAAATTTGCCGCCCCCCTAGCCTAACGGTTGCGAATTATGGATCAGTACTCCTACCTATTGCTTCAAATATACACATCGACGCACTGCGTACAGTTGCTAAAAGTCTAAAACCTAATATTATGAGATATTTACTGCTAATAATTCTTACAATAGGAATCCCGAAATTGATGTTTTCTCAAAGAATCCCATTGATTAACACCAACGAAAAGGATACTAAGCCAATAATATTGAGCGACCTTCACATTTCTGTTTTTGTAATTGATAATGTTGCAACCACCACAATGGAAATGAAATTCTATAATGAAAATAATCGAGTGATGGAAGGAGAATTTAATTTCCCATTAGCACAGGGCGTAAGCGTTTCCCGATTTGCATTAGATATAAATGGAGAACTAAGAGAAGGAGTTGTAGTAGATAAAGCAAAAGCCGTTCAGGCCTTTGAAGCGATTACAAGAAGAAATATAGATCCAGGTATTGTTGAAGTGACCAAAGGAAATAATTTTAAAGCAAGAGTTTATCCAATTCCAGCTAGGGGTTATAAAAAAGCGGTTGTTGCTTTTGAGCAAGAAATAAATGGGGACCTAAAAAATTACATATATAAAATGCCTCTTAAAGTTGAAAATGAGTTAAAATCTTTTTCAGTAAGAGTAGAAGTTGTCATGAACAAGCCAAAAGTTTTAAAGAGTGATTATCCCTCTATTAATTTGCAATTTAGCCATGCCCGCAATTCTTATATAAGTGACTATCAAGATTCAAATGTAACATTAGATAGCCACCTTACTTTTGCAATTCCAAAGCCTAAAGAAACATCAGCTGTACAGACCTATGAGGGCACATTAAGCTCCGATAATTACTTTTACACAAATCTATCCATAAAAGCAGAGCAACGTAAAAAGAAAACCCCCAAGAGCATCACCTTGCTATGGGATGTATCAACTTCTGCAAAAAGTCGAGATTTGGATAAGGAAATTAAAATTCTTGAAGGATATCTAAAATGGATGGGCAAGGGAACAATTGATTTAGTTACATTTTCTAATCGCCTCCATAAAACTATAACATATCAGAACGTTGGCAAGGAAAGAGAACAACTTATGTATGCCTTGAAATCAGAAAAATACGATGGCGGCACAAACCTTCAATCTATTGATTTTTCAAAATTTGAAACTGATGAAGTCTTACTTTTTACGGATGGTATTTCAAATTTTGGGAATAAAAGATTAAGTGGTTTTAAAAGCCCTATCCTAGCCGTTAACAGTTCCAATATAGCTAATCACAATTTATTAGAATACCTCACAAATAACTCAAAAGGGGTCTATATTAATGCCTTTAACGAATCGGTAAATACATCCATTAACATAGCCACCCATTTACAAAAACAATTTATAAAAGCTGAATATGATACGCAAAAGATAATAGAAACCTTTCCGAAAACTGGTACTATAATAGCAGATAGTTTTAGCTTTTCAGGAAAAATTGAGGGCAGTAAAGCCACTGTAACGCTCTCTTTTGGTTTTAAAAATGAAATTACTGAATCCAGAACTTTTGTTGTTGATAACTCAAACAAAATCCGCAATAATTTGGGAGAGCGCATATGGGCACAAAAGAAACTTAAAACATTACTAGCAACCAACAAGCTGTCAGAAATTAAGTCCCACGGAAAGAAATTTAATTTGGTGACTCCTAGTACGTCCTTAATTGTGTTGGATAATGTGGAAGACTATATTAGATACGAAATTATCCCTCCTGCTTCATTACAAGACCTCTATTTTGAGCGAATAGCGCTGCGAAATCAAAAAAATAATGAAGGGAGAAACCGTCGAATTTCTAAATTATGTGAAGATTTTAAAGCGGATTTTAAGTGGTGGACTAATCCCCTTAAAAATTCTAAAAATGAGAATGGGCGAATAAGTGCACCCCACTCTAATGAAATAATAGAGATTGTAGAAGATGAAATTGAGGTAGAAGAAACAGTAATTCAAAGCAGAGAATTAGATATGGA